>ENA-UAKS01000711-UAKS01000711.1-human-gut-metagenome-genome-assembly--contig:-NODE-711-length-12049-cov-9.625730_pt1 | contig 12049 bp, 10 predicted proteins | sample MGYA00243692_ERZ654452 | MGnify/ENA primary metagenome ERZ654452 (study PRJEB26926, sample SAMN06164442) | human gut metagenome | biome: ENVO:00009003; feature: ENVO:2100002; material: ENVO:00002003...
GGTCACATTGGGAGTTTTCAGATACACCCTAAAAACGAAATGAAAGACTGTCCTGATACTCCGAGGGTGTTTTCCCGGTGTTTTTTTTGAAGGTGCCGGAAAAATATGCAATATCGCGGTAGCCGCAGGCCTCCGCAACCTCGTAGACTTTCAGCTTTCCCTCGCGCAGCAGCGCCATAGCCTTCTGGATGCGGCAGCGCGTAAGATACGCGCCGAGCGTCATATCCGTTTCCTTTTTGAACAGGTGGCTCAGATGTCCTTCGCTCAGTCCCAGCTGCGCTGCCGCCTGCCCGACGGACAGATCGCCGCTGCCGCAGTTTTGCTCAAGGTACACCATTGCCTCACGCACATAGCGGCTCTTGGGGCCGGGCTTCACGCCGGGAAGCGGCTCTGGCTGCGGTGCGGTTTGTGCGGCGATGCGCTTTTGCAGCGCCAGAACGGCGTTTTCCAGATCGCCGTCATGAAAAGGCTTCAGCAGAAAGTCCACCGCGCCCAGACGGATGGCCGTCTGTGCGTAGGCAAACGAATCGTAGGCGGTCAGAATGATGACATACGCGCGGCTGCCTGCTTCGCGCAGCCGCCGCACCATCTCCAGCCCGTCCATTTTCGGCATTTTGAGATCCGTGATGATAAGCGTCGGCTGGCAGTCCTCCGCGACGGCAAGGGCCTGTTCGCCGTTGGCGGCTTCGCCGACCACGATGCAGTCCAGAGCCGCCCAGTCTACTGCCATGACGATACCCTTGCGGATCATTTCCTCATCCTCTACAACCATTACCCGCATCATACGCCGGGCCCTCCCTTCGCGGGCAGGCGCGCAAGAATACAGGCGCCGCCGCCCTCCGGATTTTCAAGACGCAGACCGAACGCGTCGCCGTAATGCTTGCGCAGGATCGTGTCTACATTTAATAGTCCCAAATGTCCCGTCTGCGTTTCCGGCGGTTTGTAAGGCCCCAGAAGGTCCGGCGGGAAGCCGCAGCCGTTGTCCCGGACGCGGATCTCGAGCACGTCCTGCTCCGCAAGCACGGCCGTGACGGAGAGTTCACCGTGTTCTACACCGGAAAGGCCGTGCAGAATGGCATTCTCTGCCAGCGGCTGCAGGAGCATTTTCGGAACCATGCACGAAAGAAGCGCCTCCGGCACGGCTTCCGTGTATGAGAAGCTTTCCGACAGGCGGATGCGCTGAATCTCGACGTACCGGCTCAAAATCTCCAACTCCCGCCGCAGGGGGACAAATTCGTCCGGCGTGATGCAGAAGCGAAGGATATCGGCAAGATTCGTTGACATCAGCGCCACCTGCGGCACTTGATTGATTTTGCTGATCCACTTCATGGTGTCGAGCGTGTTGCACAGAAAATGCGGGTTTAGCTGCGCCTGCAGCATGCGGATCTGCGCGCGGTTAAGTGCGCGCTGGTTTTCCAACAGTGCCTGCTGGTTGTGCCGGAGGGCGACGACCATGGTGTTGAACTGCTGTGCCAATTCGCCCAATTCGTCATGCCGGCCGGCGGGAACGGGAACCTGCACGTTCAGATTATTTTTCCCGACCTGCCGGATGGCGTGATGCAGTCTGCCGATCGGTTGGAAGACCTGCCGGCTTAGCTGCAGGCTGAGTACGACGCTTAAAATGATGCAGGCCAGCGCGCACAGCACGCTCACCGAGTACAAAAGCCGGAGTGTTCCGGCGCTGAGCGGCTGCGGCTGCTGCAGGACGAGATACAGACCGGTTTCGGTATGCTGCCGCACGGTATAGGAAACGTCGGCAGACAGACCGGTGAGCGCCTTGCCGGACAAAAGCTGCCCGCGCAGCGCGTCGGCGAGGCTCTGGGTCTGTGCCGGCTGCGTACAGTAGACCGGACGCCAGCGCGCGTCGAGCAGAAGAAGTTCGTTCTGCGCACCAGCTGTGCCGCCGAGCAGTGTCCGCAGCTGCGTTTCCAGCATGCCGATGGTGAGATATCCGACCGGCGCGCCGTAGCGGTCGGTCAGGAGCATCGCAGCGTGCAGAAGCGGCTCGTCTGTGTCGGCCGGATCTTCTGCCGCGCTGCACACCAGAACACCGGTTCCGGCGCAGGCCGCCTCGTATAAAAGGCCCCAGTTGGTCGGCAGCGACCGGATTTCGGGCGCTGTCTGTGTCGAATAGCGCCAGCGGCCGCTGATATCGTAAAGGTCAAAGCGTGCAAAGCTGCGCACGGACTCTGTAGCGTCGAACAGCTGGCTGTAGACCGCCGTGTCCTCCGCTTCTGCGTCAAACAGCGCCTGTGCAACGAGTGGATTGTGCTGCAGGGATGCGGCTGTCTGCAAAAAGCCGCTGTGCAGCGTATCAAGCGCCTCGCAGGAGGCGGACAGCTGCTGTTGGGCCGTCTGCTGGGCGTTCGACGTCATGCGCAGGCGGAAAATCTGCAGCAGCAGACCGGAGCACAACAGCATCGGAACCAGAGACACGGCCAGAAACGCCGCGTTCAGCCGCTGACGGAAGGAGGAAAAGTGAAGCCGCTTCATTGTTCCGCCTCCGTCCCGAGATAAAAGGCCCAACTCATCAGAATTGCTTCGCGGTGCTCGCTTGCCCAGCTTACGTCATACGCGACCTGACGAATGGCGGATAGTTCCGGCAGTTTGCTGGCAGGACTCACGTCGCTGCGCACCGGGCGGCGGTAAAAATCAGACTGCAGCAGCTGCTGCACGTCGTAGCTGACGGCAAAATCGAGAAACAGCTTTGCGTTGTCGGGGTGCGGCGCGCCCTTCAGCGCGGCGCAGCCGTCCGGTACGCAGCTTGTGCCGTCTGCGGGGTAGACCATGGCGATCCCGTCCCCAGCAGCAATGCGCTTGCGCGCGGTCTCCTCCAGCGTGATGCCGACGAGCGCTTCGCCGTTTGCAACGGCGGAAATGATCGCACCTGAACCGGACAGGAGCTTTCCGTCCAGGTTTTCCGCAAATGTTTGCAGCACCTCATCCGCGTCGCCGCCCAGCGCGCAGAGCATCGTCACGAGCGCGGTATAGCTCGAGCCGGAGACGGATGGATCGGCAAAGGCGATCTGCCCGCGCAGCGCAGGGTCGAGAAGATCGGCCCAGCAGCTGAGCTGTCCGGAGGACAGCAGCTTCGGATTGTAGACCAGCACGACCGGAAGCGAGGAAAACGGCGTCCAGCTGTTGTCCTGCGCACGGTACTGCGGCAAAATCTGCTCCGCGCCGCGGCAGACGTAGGGCTCAAACAACGCCCGGCAGGCTTCGAGACTCTCGACGCCGCCGCCGAACATCACGTCGGCCCGTGGTGCGTCCTGCTCCTTTTGCAGCTGCTCAAGCAGTTCGTTTGTGCCGCCCTGTACGACCTCGACCCAGATTCCGGTGCGCGATTCAAATTCCTTGACGATCGGCCACCAGACCTCTTTTTTGTGCGAGGTGTACAGAACGAGACGCTCCGATTCATCCGGCGCGTAGGCGGCTGTATCCTGTGCGGCGGGCGCGCAGCCGGTCAGAAGAGCGAATGCTATACATAATATCAGAATGCGTATGTGTTTCATAGTTTCCGTGTCCTGTAGCAGCGAGAACAAAACTCTCTGTTATTTTGCCCTGATTATAACACATCTCCGGCTCGGTTTTCATTGAATTTTTAAAATTATCGCAGAGAATCACAAATAATCGCAGATTTGTCCACTGTTCTTTTGTGCAGAAACACCGTAAAATGAGAGCATACGATGCAGAACTCCCGTTAGCTGCTGCACGAATTCAAATTTTATCAGGAGGAATATCAGAATGAAGAAGATGCTTGCACTTCTGCTGGCTGCTGTGATGGTTCTGTCCATGGCTGCCTGCGCCGCCGCTCCGGCGACGACCCCGGCTGACACGACCGCTCCCGCAGAAGACACCCAGACGACCGAACCCGCTGAAACCACCGAGACGCCCGAGGCTCCCGCAGAGGAAACGCCCGCTGCCGAGCCCGAAAATCTGACTGCGACCCAGCAGATCATCAAGGAAGCCGAAGGCATGACCCTTGAAGAGCTGGCGAAGAAGGCCATTGAAGAGTCCAACGGCAAGATGTTCTACGGCGTCGGCAACTCCAGCCGCGGCAAGAGCGCCCTGCCTCTGTTCATTGAGTATCTGCAGTCCATCGACCCCAGCTACAACATGGAGTTCGAGTGGCAGCAGCCCAAGAACAACAAGATCTTCGATCAGCTGACCGCTGACTCCCTGAAGGGCACCGGCACGTTCGCCATGACCCTCATTCAGGACGGCAACCAGATCGAGAGCAAGATGGTTCAGACCGGCATCCTCGACACCTTCATCCCGAAGGACTGGGCCGATGCCAACGGCACCACCGCCGACGCCTACACCGGCTTCCTGCCGCTGCAGACGCTCAACAAGGTCTTTATGTACAACTGCGTGGGCGACAAGACCTACGATAACTGCTGGGACTTCGTCGCCGAGGGCGAGCATGGCCTGTTCATGGACATCGACTCCGAGATCGTCGGCAAGAACTTCCTGTACATGCTGACCCGCGACGACTACGCAGCGTGGCTGAAGGAGTCCTTTGAGGCTCTGTCCGCCGACGAGCAGGCATACTTCCAGCCCACTATCGCAGAGATGGAATCCGAAGCTGCCGACCTCGGCCTCGGCGCTGACGGCGCTTACGCGCTGGCATGGATCAAGCTGTGGGTCGAAAGCTACAACGCCCAGACCGACGACGGCCCCATCTGCAACACCCTTGTCGACGCTTCCGCGAAGGATCAGTTCGGCCTTCTCGTTTACTCGAAGCTCCGCTCCGTCGAGGAGTCCAGCTCCGTCTCCGTCAACAACATCAAGGTCGCCGCGTATGAGGACGGCTATCAGGGTATCGGCGGCTATGGCTACTGCCATTACCTGTTCGTCACCGACAACTCCCCGCTGCCCTGGACGGCCTGCGCCTTCATCGCCTACATGACCTGCACCGCCGACGGCTTCTCTGCCTGGGGCAAGGACATGGGCGGCTACTCCTCCAACCCGACCGTGGCAGAGGAGACTGAGGCCAACTTCCATCACTCCATCGGCGGCATGGCCGAGGACGGCACCACTGTTGAATTCGCAGCAAAGAACGACCGCGGCTATGAATGGTGGACGACCAACGGCAAGCTCGTGCTCGAGGATCCGGAATACTGCGCAGACGTTGCATTCACCGTCGGCAGCTGGATCGAAATGCTGAGCAAATACTCCGCAGGCTGATCTGTCAACCAGCACCTTACCGGCGCCCCTGGATGCGCATCCAGGGGCGCCTTTGCAAAAACATACCCCATCATCCGCCCTTCAAACCTGAGAAAAGAGGAGGAAGCCATGAGCCGACCCACTACCCTCCGCGCAAGCAGAACGACCATTGTGCTCAATAAGGTCAAGACCTTCTTTTCCAAGCCGCACAACGTCATTCTGCTGCTGCTTGGCATTGTCCTGACCTTCACCACGGTCGCGCCGATCGTCGCCATCGTGGAAGATACCTTCAAAATTCACGCCGGCACCATTGACGCCCATCTGACCGGGCAGGCGTCCGGCTATACGACCGTCAACTACACCGACCTTTTCACCAGCCGCATGGCAAAGACGAATCTGTGGACGCCGCTTCTCAATACGGTGCTCCTTGCCGTCGGCACATGCGTGGTGTCCATTCTCTACGGCGGGCTGTTCGCGTTTTTGATTACGCGCACCGACCTTGCGTGGAGAAAATATCTGAGCTCCATCTTTATTTTCCCGTACATCATGCCGCAGTGGACGCTGGCCGTCGTGTGGCAGAACCTGTTTAACTCCAACGCCGTCACCGGCACGTCCAACGGTCTGCTTGCCGCCCTGTTCGGCGTCAACATGCCGATATGGTGGTGCAAGGGCCTGTTCCCGAGCCTGATGGTTCTGGGCCTTCACTACGCGCCGTTCGCCTATATCCTCATCGGCGGCATTTTCCGCAACATGGACGCCAATCTTGAAGAGGCCGCGACCATTCTCGACACGCCCAAGTGGAAGACCATGTTCCGCATTACGCTTCCGATGGTCAAGCCCGCGATTTTGTCCACCATTCTGCTGGTCTTCGGCAGCGCGATGGGCTCTTACCCGGTGCCGCATTATCTGGGCCTGAGCACGCTGTCGACCAAGTATGTCTCGATGAACTCCAAGTATACGGGTGAAGCGAGCATTCTTGCCATCATCATGATGGTCTTCGGCGTGGCGATCATGCTTCTGAACCAGCTCTCGCTCAGAAGCCGCAAGAATTACACGACTGTCACCGGCAAGTCCGGCCAGATCTCCAAGATCACGCTCGGCAAAACCGGCCGCGTCGTCATCGCCTTGATCCTTGTGATTCTCACGTTCTTCACGAGCATCTTCCCCATCATTTCCTTCGCGTTCGAGACGTTCCTGCCGAATCCGGGCGACTATTCGTTCCTGTACACGGGCGACGCGTCGAACCTCACGACCAAGTGGTGGGTCACGGCGGAGAACGTCACCGAAAACGGCATGTACGGCCAGAAGGGCATTTTGTATAACGAGACGATCTGGCGTGCGTTCAAGGGCACGATCCTTGTCTCCGTGGCCTGTGCGCTGCTGGCCGGCTCCATCGGCACGATGATCGGCTACGCCGTCTCGAAAAACCGCCGCAGCCGCTGGGCGAACTATGTGAACTCCGTCGCCTTCCTGCCGTATCTCATGCCGTCCATCGCTGTGGGCGTCGCATTCTTCATCCTGTTCTCGACGGAAAAGCTGAACCTGTTCAATACCTACACGCTGCTCATTATCGTCGGCACGGTCAAATACATCCCGTTTGCCAGCCGCAGCAGCCTCAATTCCATGCTCCAGCTGTCGGGCGAGATCGAAGAAGCGGCCATCATTCAGGATATTCCCTGGATCAAGCGCATGACCCGCATCATCATCCCCATCCAGAAATCCTCGATCATTTCCGGTTTCCTGCTGCCGTTCATGACGTGCCTGCGTGAGCTGTCGCTGTTCATGCTGCTGTGCGTGCAGGGCTTCATCCTCTCGACGACGCTGGACTACTTCGACGAGATGGGCCTCTACGCGTTCTCCAGCGGCATCAACCTGATCCTGATCGTGACCATTCTGGTCTGCAACACCCTCGTCAACAAAATCACGGGCGCAAGCCTGGATAAAGGAATCGGAGGTTAAATCATGCCTGAAATCAGATTAGAGCATATCACCAAGCGCTGGGGCAAGTTCTATGGTGTGGACGACCTGAATCTGGTCATTGAAAATAACGCGTTTGTCACCCTGCTGGGCCCCTCCGGCTGCGGCAAGACCACCACCCTGCGGATGATCGCGGGACTGGAGACCCCCACTAGCGGACGCATCACCATCGGCGACACGGTGGTATTCGACAGCGAGCTGGGCATCAACATCCCCGCCAACAAGCGGAAGGTGGGCTTCCTCTTCCAGAACTATGCCCTGTGGCCCAACATGACCGTCTACCAGAATATTTCCTTCGGCCTGTCAAACATCAAGGAGGAAATGCCGAAGATCAGCTTTGAGGCGAAAAACGCCGCCCGTCTGGCACAGATCCTCAAAAATCCTCAGGATGTGGTAAAGACTCTTGAGGAATGCCGGGATAAAAACGGCAAGCTGGACGAAACGAAGGCCATCATCAAGCTGATCGATACCTACACCATCTCCCAGTACACTGCCCAAAAGCTGTTCGGCTATCATTTGGAGCAGGGTAAGGACGTGTCCGCCGAGGTAAAGGCTCTGGAAGAAAAGGTGGAGGCCGCTCGAAAGGCTCAGCCCTTCAACGAGAACTTTGAGCTTCTCAAGGACGGCGAGGTGGAAACTGCTGTGCGCAAGCTGACCAAAGAAGAGATCGACCTGTCCGTGCGCCGGGTGTCCCGCATCGTCAAAATCAGTATGTTCATGGACCGCTATCCCGCGGAGCTGTCCGGCGGTCAGCAGCAGCGTGTGGCCATCGCCCGGACGCTGGCTCCCGAGCCCAGCGTGCTGTTCATGGACGAGCCGCTTTCCAATCTGGATGCCAAACTGCGTCTGGAAATGCGCTATGAATTGCAGCGGCTCCATGTGGAGACCGGCTCCACCTTCGTATACGTCACCCACGACCAAATGGAGGCCATGACGCTGGCAACGCAGATCTGCCTGATGAACAACGGTGTCCTTCAGCAGTATGCCGCGCCGCTGGAAGTTTACAATCACCCTGCCAATCTTTTTGCGGCAGACTTCGTGGGCAACCCCTCCATCAACTTTGTGGAGGCCAAGGGCTGGCAGGGGCCTGAGGGCAGCATTGAGCTGACGCTGCTGGACGGACACAAGGCAGTTTTCACCCCCGAGCAGCCATTGCAGCTGCCCCAGTGGTTCCACCGGCGGGACGAGGAGCTGGAAGCCCAGGCACAGGCTCTGAAGGCCCGTGCGGGAGAGAACGGCTACGTGGAAAAGAGCAACAAGGACGAGACCTTCCGCTACCACATCGCCAGAGTCAACGACGAGGACGACGGCATCCACGAGGAGCCGATGCTCACCAACGAGGATCTGGTGCTGGGCATCCGCCCGGAGTTCCTGTCCATCACCGGCGGTGGAAATGTGGAGTGCGAGATTTACGGTGCCATGCCCACCGGCATGGAATCCACCGTCAAGGTGCGCATCGGAGAGTATTTGCTCACCGGCGTGGTCTTCGGCAGCACCCTGTTTACCATCGGAAGCAAACACCTGCTGGATATTACCGGCAGCAGCGTGATGCTCTTTGACCGGTCAAGCGGTCGGCGCATCACCTCCGGCACCCTGAAGCTGCTGTGATCCGGGGACTGTTATTCGATCTGGACGGCGTTCTGGTGAACACGACCCCCCTCCACGCCCGGGCGTGGCAGGAGCTTGCCGAAGAATTGGGAATTCCCTTCACTCCGGCAGACTACGAGGCCTTTCTGGGCATCAGCCGGGCACAGTGCCTGGAAATTCTGCTGAAAAAGGGAAACCGCTCCCTTTCGGAATCCGAAAAAGAGAGGCTGTGCACCCGGAAAAATGACCGCTACCGGGAGCTGATCGGCACTTTGACCCCGGCGGCGCTGCTGCCGGGCGTGTCGGAATTCTTACGCGTTGCCCGGGCCGAGGGATACCGGACAGCTCTTGGCAGTGTCAGCAAAAATGCGGAGTTTGTCCTGAAAAAGCTGGAAATTACGGCGTTTTTTGACGCCGTCATCGACGGCAGGAAAATTGTAAACGGCAAGCCCAACCCGGAGGTGTTCCTCAAAGGAGCGGAGTCTCTGGGACTCCCACCTGAGCAGTGCTTGGTTTTCGAGGACTCAGCCGCAGGTATCGAGGCCGCCCACCGGGGCGGAATGAAAGCCATCGGCATCGGAACGGCCCGGCTGCTCCCGTCGGCAGAGCTGACCATCCCAGGCTTCTCCGGCGTAATGCCGGACGCGCTTCTGGCACAGTTGCTATAACACTTTTATCAGATTGATACCGTGTATCGGGGAACCTCTGAACAGTTCTGTTTCGGCTGGACAGCGAGTCTTTAGTCCCAGCTGTGCAGCTCAAAAAATGGGAACAATATCCGCATTTTCATACTGACTTTCATTCGTGAGGATGGAAATTTTAATATGAAGATCATAAAGCGACGGGTATCCATGATTTTTCATTCCGAAAATTACGGATGCCAGATTGGAACAGGAGCATGCCGAAACCTATGCCCAGTTCAAATCCATCCGGGAGGATTCTCAGCAGCTTTGGAAAATTAAATTCTATGTGGACTCTGCCCGCAAGAATTTTGAACAGGCGCAGCAGCGCACATCCCACAAACAGGATCAGGAAATTTGATTCCTTCCTTCTGTCAGAAAGGGGATAAAAGCATAATTTCAACGGGCAGCATCTGTAATCACTTACGGATGCTGCCCATCTTTTCTTTTTTCTGTGTTGTAAAACATCACCGTTGATAGAGAAGCGTCGCTCGCTGCTTGAACAGCTCCGAGCTGCGATAGTCCAAGCTCAGCGCATTCTTGCCGTCTGCACGGTAGGCATAGACCGTTTCAGCCTTGTTCCAAACGGCTTGCAGCAGGGCGTGATAGTCGATGTTTTCCAGAAACTCGTCGATCTCCGTTTCCGTGTAGCCGACCTCCGTACCCTTGCGGAACAGCGTGGTCAGCGCTTTTTCCAGCTCTGTTACTCTGCTCATGGTAATTCCTCCAATCATTTTAGTGACGCCGCTTTTTCCGGTCAGGGAGGATATGCCCCTCAATGACGGCGGCGTGTTTGCGGATTTTGATTTCTCCGCGCCTCTCGGATGCCTGCGCCTTGGCATATCCCACGTCGGAGAGGAACAGCCGCAGCCGTTCGCCCTTTTCACCCACAGGGGATTTCCACGACAGGACATCAAAAATAATCATGTGGCGGGTTTCGTCCATAAAGCGCTCCAGCGCAAGGATGCTGTGACCGCCGACAAAATCATCAGCGTTCATATTCGGCACCTCGCGCTCTGATCTGAAAGGCGGCAAGCCCGTAGCGGGCGATCAGAGTGGCGTTGACGATCAGGCGCAGCGCCTCCGGGTCAATGACCTCCGGTTCCGCTAAGTCCGCCATCGTGACCGCCTCCGTCTTGTCGCAGAGGTCGCGCGCAGCCATGAACAGTGCGTAGTTGTGCGGCGAGGTGTTTTTCAGCACCGCATAGCCGAACTCGATCCCGTCCTTGCAGAAGCAATTTGCCGTGCGGCGGTAAATGTCGTCGTTAGAGGTCAGCAGGTACATGGCCGCATAATAGGCGTTGGTATCCCTGCGGCGGCGGTAGCCCTGCACGGCGCACTGATACTGCATCCTGCGCTCATGCTGCTCGTTGCTCCAAAGGCTTCCGGGATAGTGCTTGATCAGCAGGTTCAGGCGCTGGAACAGGCGGCGTTCATGGGGAAATGTCTCTAAGACTGCCTCGCGGTAGCCGACCACACCGGCCTCGATACGCTCGGCCAGCCACGGGCAGCGCAGGGCGGTACAGCCCAGCTTTTTCACATACTCGGTACAGAGCTGGCAGCTCACATCTTTGGGCGTGTATTTGAACGTGTTGATATACATGGCGTCCTCCTTTTGGCATGAAAATAGCGGACAAACAAACTGCTTGTCCGCTCAACGGCTCTGGTCGCGCTGGCGCTTTTTCTGCCATGCGTCCAGTAATTTGAAGATGGTGTTCTCAATCTGAAATGGGGTATAGGAACGTGGGAAATATTTGCGGAGCTTTTCACCGGAAAGGGTGATGTCGTTCTTCTCCGGTTTCTTCTGCTCCATCATAATGGAGAGCATGGTGTCCTCGTTCAGCTCGCCGCTCTGACTGAGCTTTTTCATCCGCTGCGCCTGCGAGAGTGAGGGGGTGGCCTGTTCGCTGTCGATGGTTTCCAGAAGCAAGCCCTGCTCCTTGGGTGTCAGCGCCGCAAGCTGATAGGCGGGACTGAGGGCGATTTTCTTCTCGTCCACCATCTGCTGAAGCTCCGGGACTAACTGCGTCAGGGCGATGTAGTTGCGGATGGTATCTCCGCTCACACCGGCATCCTGACCAACTTCATCATCGCTGCGGAACTTCGCCGAAATTTTCGGCGAAGTCAGATCCGTTCGTGCGCCCTGCCGCTTGATGGCCTCCATCTTCATCTTGTAGGCTTTGGCGCGTTCGGAGGGGAGAATGTTCTCCCGCTGAAGGTTGCTGTCCACCATGATGATGGTGGCAGCGTCCCGGTCAATATCACGGACAATAACCGGCATGGTGGCCAGTCCTGCCAGCTCGCAGGCGTGTTTGCGTCGGTGGCCTGCGATCAGCTCATAACCGCCGTCCTCCCGTGGCCGTGCCAGCGCGGGGACGAGGACGCCGTATTCCTTGACGCTTTCGGCGGTTTCCTGCATGGACGCATCCTCCCGCACCTGAAAGGGATGATCCGGGAACGGATGCAGCTCAGAGAGCGGAATCTGAACAACTACTTCCTGCTGCGGTTTCGGCTTTTTGGATGGCGCGGGCTTTTTGCCCGGTTCCTTCTGCACGGTTTTTTCAGGCATTGTGTTCCTCCTGTCGGCATCTGATTTTGGGTACAAAAAAAGGACATTTCTTCTTTTCAGAGGAAATGTC
>ENA-UAKS01000715-UAKS01000715.1-human-gut-metagenome-genome-assembly--contig:-NODE-715-length-12019-cov-7.517887_pt1 | contig 12019 bp, 9 predicted proteins | sample MGYA00243692_ERZ654452 | MGnify/ENA primary metagenome ERZ654452 (study PRJEB26926, sample SAMN06164442) | human gut metagenome | biome: ENVO:00009003; feature: ENVO:2100002; material: ENVO:00002003...
CCTAAGCCTTCGTCGGCAGCGTCAGATGTGTATAAGAGACAGCTACAAGGACAGCAACGGAAGCGGCAAGCTGGACGACGGCGACGAGTTGCTCGGCACACTGACCGAAAAGGAAATCGGGTCGTATGAGATGAAAGACCTGTTCTACGGTCGTTACTTCGTGAAGGAAACCAAAGCGCCGGAGGGCTTTGTCCTCGACACCGGCGTGTATGAGGTGATGATCGACACGGACGGAAAAACCTGCGAGGTGGAGAACAAGGCGGGCGTGGGCTTTATCAATGAAGCGATGCGAGGAAACCTGAAGATCGTCAAGACTTCCTCGGACGGCAAGATCAAGGGCTTTGCGTTCCGCATTACCGGCGCAAACGGCTATGACATTATCCTTGAAACCAACGACAAGGGCGAGATCGTCATTGAGGGCATCCGCATCGGGGATTACACCGTCTCCGAGGTGAGCAACTCCGCCTCTGCGATGTATGTCCTGCCTGCTGACAAGAAAGCGACGGTCAAGACCGGCTCTACCACCATTGTGGAGATGCACAATGTACTGCGTGATACGCCCAAGACCGGCGACGCCACTAATCTGCCACTGCTGTACGCACTTGCGGGATTGTCCGCAGTGGGCATTGCCGTGACAGCATTTGTTGGCTTTAAGAAAAAGAAGAAGGAGGGTAATGACTGATGGAGCCTAAAACCATCGTGGCTATCGTGCTGGTAGCCTTTATTATCGGCGGCTTTATCTTCTTGCAGGTAAGAAAGAAAAACAGGAAGTGAGCCAATCACCTATGGGGGCGGAGCGATAAACTCCGCCCCTTTTCTACTACCCGAAGGAGGGAGAAAATGAACCGAATCAATACCGTTGAAAGCAGAGTGCTTCAGATCCTGCGGAATTCGCCGGAAACCCGTTATGAGGATATGAAGTTGTATTACCGCTACTACAACCGCTATGCCGATGATCTCCGTGCCGGCGAGCTGCCGCTGGAGGACTTGGCATACAACTACAAATCCTACGGACTGCCGTGCTTTGAGTCCATCCGCAGAGCGAGGCAGCGTGTACAGTCCCTTTTCCCCGAACTGTCTCGAAAGGAAGTCAGGGAGAGTGACGGCGGCGTTGTTATCGTCATCAATATTATTTGAGGTGGCGGTTATGAAAAGTGAAAAGCGTATGGTGGGCGATTACACCGTCCTGTGTGCCGTGAATATCGGCTCCCGTGAAATCATCCTTGCCGAAAACGAGCAGGACAAGAACGGCGAACGCTTCCTGTGCTGCTATGTGGAGCGCAACGACATCTTTCAGCGATACTCCGAATGTGCCGTTGGCGACGATTATATTGATGCGGCGCTGTTCTTTGCGGAGCGCATCAAGAGGGACGCTGAACTGTTTCGGTCAGAGGTTGAGAAGCTGGATATTCCCGTGACGGTTATTGCCGAAGCGGACTGTATCCCCGACCACTACAAAAATGACATCAACGGAAAGGTCATCGCTATCAACCCCGCTGTTCTCAAGCCGGAATACCGGCGAGCCGACCGGCAGCTTTATCTCGTAACGGGAGGCTTCGGCGCTTCGGCAAACAGCCGTGGCAGCGCTGTTTTTTGCACGAATCTCTATGACGGGAAACCGACCCGGTATGAGCGAATGGATGTGATGGGTGAAGTAAAAACGGAATGTATGCCGCACTGGGCGGTCAATAAGGCGACCGTATGCTGATGATGCAGAGGTCGTCGGGACTGCTCTTGAACTGACACAGACTACTCGTGCCGTCGATCACAACACCCGTGTCCCGATGGTGGGTTTTCCGCAGCGCCGCTTGGAAACCTACCTTACAATGCTGACCGACAGAGGGTACGATGTAGCGGTCAACGCTTTGGAGGACGGTAAACGCATTACCCGCACCGTGGTTTCCACCACGAAGGAAGCACCCATCGAGTCCAAACCTATCGGCAGAATCGACTATCTCGGCACGGACGGCAAGGTCGGTGAAAGCATCGAGTACACCAGTCCTTATAGTTTCGAGAAGGACATCAAGGAGGAAAACTACTACGGTGTGCCGATGAGTATTGTTCTGTATAGGGACAAAGACGGCAACACGATTCCGCACGGTTTTATCGCACAGCTTGACCCACCGCCCAAGAGCTTTGAGATCATCGACAGCCCGTATCTGCCGGAAAATGCTCTGGACAAGGCGAAGCATCTCATTGATGATTTTTGCCGTGAGGAGTATCAGCGTGAGGACGGTGCGGATTACACTGACCTTACCAATGTAGATATTGCCTACACTACCACAGAGGACGACAGGCACGAGATTCAGGCAAGGGTCAACCTTGTGGATTTCCGCATCGAAACTCTTGCAGACGGCAAGGTCGTCCGCAGTGTGCAGTATTCGTCCCTTGAAGAACTGACCGAAAAAGGATTGCAAGCACTGTCTTTTGACGACCTTGTTTATCTCTCCGAGGAAGAATTGGCACAGGTGGAAGCACCCCTTACCCCTGTTTGGGAACAGCCGAAGAAAAGCCGAGTGCAGACCTTTGATATTCACCCCGAAATCCCGATGGCAGACCGGCATACCTTTGACCTTGCTTCTCACGAGGTCGAGGAGGTCAACAAGAAGGAACGCTTTCACCGCAACTATGCGGCGATCACCGTTTTGAAAAGGTGTCAGGAAGAAAACCGCTTCGCCACACCGGACGAGCAGATCATCCTCTCTAAATATGTGGGCTGGGGCGGTATTCCCGAAGCCTTTGATGAGAGAGCAGGTTCTTGGCAGACAGAGTTTGGGATGCTGAAAAACATCCTATCGCCGGAGGAATACGCTTCCGCAAGAGAAAGCACTCTGACCGCTTTCTACACGCCGCCAACGGTTATCAATGCCGTGTATAAGGTGATGAAGCAGCTTGGCTTCCGTGAGGGCAACATCTTGGAACCGTCCTGCGGCATCGGGCATTTTATCGGTATGCTTCCCGAAGAAATGAAGGAAAGCAAGATCTACGGTGTGGAGCTGGATACGGTTTCTGCCGGTATCGCACAGCAGTTATATCAAAAGTCCTCTATCGCCGCACAGGGCTTTGAGGAAACCAACCTCCCCGACAGCTTCTTTGATGCCGTTGTGGGGAATGTACCCTTCGGGGATTTCAAGGTTCCTGACAAGCGTTACGACAAGCACAAGTTCCTCGTTCACGACTACTTCTTCGCCAAATCCTTGGACAAGCTCCGTCCGGGCGGCGTAATGGCGCTCATTACGAGCAAGGGTACGATGGATAAGGAAAACTCCGCTGTCCGTAAATATATTGCTCAGCGAGCCGACCTGCTTGGTGCTATCCGTTTGCCGAACAACACCTTTAAGGGTAACGCCGGAACGGAGGTCGTTTCGGACATTCTTATTCTGCAAAAGCGTGACCGCATTGTGGATATAGAGCCGGATTGGGTACAACTCGGCACGGATGAAAACGGTATCCTGATGAACAGGTACTTTGTTGAGCATCCCGAAATGATACTCGGAGAGATGAAAATGGTGTCGGGGCGTTTCGGTCCCGAAGCCACCTGCGTCCCTTACGAGGGGGCAGACCTTGCCGAGCAACTCAGCGAAGCCGTTTCCAATATTCACGGTGAGCTGACCGTATATGAGGTGGAGGATGAGCTTGCAGAGGAGGACAATTCCATTCCCGCAGATCCCACCGTCCGTAACTTCTCCTATACGGTGCTGGACGATAAAATCTACTTCCGAGAAAACAGCCGTATGGCTCCGGTGGAGGTATCCGCTACCGCAGAGAACCGCATAAAGGGTATGATCCGCATCCGTGATTCGGTCAGAAAGCTGATCGAATTGCAGACGGAGGACTACCCCGACTCGGAAATTAAAGCGGAGCAGGAGCGATTAAACGCTCTTTATGATACCTTTTCCAAGCAGTACGGACTTATCAACAGCCGTGCCAACATCTCCGCATTTTCGCAGGACAGCTCCTTTTCTCTGCTCTCGGCTCTTGAGGTCTTGGGCGATGAAGGTCAGCTTGAACGCAAGGCGGATATATTCTACAAGCGAACCATCAAACCACACACCCCGGTCACTTCCGTAGATACCGCCAGCGAAGCACTTGCTGTTTCTATGGGCGAAAAAGCCCGTGTGGATATGGACTATATGTGCGAGCTGACCGGCAAGACCGAGGAAGAAATCTTTGCGGACTTGAAGGGCGTTATCTTTCTGAACCCGATGTACGGGTACGGCAATTCCACGCAGGCAAAGTACCTGATGGCAGACGAATACCTCTCCGGCAATGTCCGGGAAAAGCTGGTACTCGCCCGAAAGTCGGCGGAGCTTTACCCCGAAGATTACACCGTCAATGTGGAAGCACTGGAACGGGTACAGCCGAAAGACCTGACCGCCAGCGAGATCGCCGTTCGGCTTGGTGCTACTTGGCTGCCGACCGAAATTGTCGAACAGTTTATGTTTGAGTTCTTGGGAACACCGAGGTACGCACAGTGGAACATCAAGGTTCATTTCTCTGCCTATACCGGTGAGTGGAATATTGAGGGTAAGTCCTATGACCGCAGCAATGTGAAGGCATACAGTACCTACGGTACGGGGCGCATCAACGCCTACAAAATCATCGAGGAAACACTGAACCTTAAGGATGTCCGCATCTTCGATTATGTAGAGGACGCAGACGGCAAAAAGAAAGCCATTCTGAACAAGAAGGAAACGGCAATCGCACAGGCAAAGCAGGAGCTAATCAAGCAGGGTTTTCAGGATTGGGTTTGGTCTGACCCTGAACGCAGAGAACGGCTTTGCATCCTTTACAATGAGAAATTCAACAGCCTGCGTCCCCGTGAATACGACGGAAGCCACATCGTTTTCAGCGGTATGAACCCAGAAATCGAGCTTCGGGAACACCAAAGAAATGCGGTGGCGCACATCCTATACGGAGGGAATACGCTGCTTGCACACGCCGTGGGCGCAGGGAAAACCTTCGAGATGGTTTCGGCGGCGATGGAGTCCAAACGGCTTGGATTGTGCAGTAAATCCCTATTTGTCGTTCCCAACCATCTGACGGAGCAGTGGGCGGCAGAGTTCTTACAGCTCTATCCCTCAGCCAACATTTTGGTGGCAACGAAGAAAGACTTTGAAACCAAGAACCGCAAAAAGTTCTGCGGCAGAATTGCCACCGGCGATTACGATGCCATCATTATCGGGCATTCGCAGTTCGAGAAAATACCGATGTCCATTGAACGGCAGCGGGCGATCCTCGAACAGCAGCTTGATGAAGTTACGGAGGGCATTACGGAACTGAAAAAGAACCGTGGAGATAACTTCTCCGTAAAACAACTGGAACGCACAAAGAAATCTGTCAAGCAGAAGCTCGATAAGCTCAACGACCAATCCAAAAAGGATGATACCGTGACCTTTGAGGAGTTGGGTGTTGACAGACTCTTTATCGATGAGAGTCACTACTACAAGAACCTGTTTCTCTTTACAAAAATGCGGAATGTAGGCGGCATCGCTCAAACCGAAGCGATGAAATCCAGCGACCTCTTTATGAAGTGCCGGTATTTGGACGAACTGACCGGAGGGCGTGGGACAGTGTTTGCGACAGGAACGCCGATCTCCAATTCGATGGTCGAGCTTTACACCATTCAGCGGTACTTGCAGTACAACACTCTTGTTCAGAACAACTTGCAGCACTTCGATGCCTGGGCTTCCACTTTCGGAGAAACCATTACGGCAGTAGAACTTACACCCGAAGGAACAGGATACCGAGCCAAAACACGCTTTGCCCGTTTCTACAATTTACCGGAGCTGATGGCGATGTTTAAGGAAATCGCAGACATCAAAACAGCGGATATGCTTGACCTGCCAGTGCCGAAAGCGGTCTTTCACAACATCTCGGTGAAGCCCTCTGAAATCCAAAGGGATATGGTTGCGGGGCTTGCGGAAAGAGCCGAAAGGGTGCGGAACGGTATGGTTGATGCAAGAGTGGATAATATGCTCAAGATCACAAACGACGGCAGAAAGCTGGCACTTGACCAGCGGCTTATCAATCCGTTGCTCCCTGATTTTGAGGACAGCAAGCTCAACGCTTGCGTGGACGCTATGTTTGAAACTTGGGAGCGTGGCAGCGAGAAGCGGTTGACCCAGCTATTTTTCTGCGACCTGTCTACGCCGAAAAACGATGGCTCCTTCAATGTCTATGACGACATTCGACAGAAGCTGATTGCCCGTGGCGTTCCCGCCGATGAGATCAAGTTTATCCACGAGGCGGATACCGAAGCAAAGAAGCTGGAGCTGTTCAAAAAGGTGCGCCGAGGGGATGTCCGCATCCTGATGGGCAGTACGCAGAAGATGGGAGCCGGTACGAATGTGCAGAACAAACTTGCCACATCCTCCGATCTCGATTGCCCGTGGCGACCCTCTGACTTGGAACAGCGGCTCGGTAGAAGTATCCGGCAAGGCAACGAAAATGCAGAGGTTCACATCTACCGTTTCGTAACGGAGGAAACCTTTGATGCCTACTTGTATCAGCTCGTGGAGGGCAAGCAGAAGTTCGCTTCGCAGATAATGACCAGTAAATCGCCGGTGCGATCCTGCGAGGATATTGACGAAACCGCACTGTCCTATGCTGAGATCAAGATGCTGGCGACCGGCAATCCCCACATCAAAGAGAAGATGGACTTGGACATTCAGGTTCAGAAGTTGCGGCTCTTAAAGTCCAGCTTTCTTTCCGAAAAATATGCTTTGGAGGATAAGATCATCAAGTTCTATCCGCAGGAGATTGCACGGCGGGCTGATGTAATTGCGGGATTAAAAACCGATATTGAAAGAGTGGCAGAGCACCCGAAGCCGTCTGATGAAACCTTTATTGGTATGACGGTCAAGGGTGCTTTCTATTCAGAGAAAGCGGATGCCGGCAACGCTATCTTGGAGGTGTGTAAGGCAATGACAAATCCCGACCCCATTCCCCTCGGTGAGTACCGTGGCTTTACGATGGAGCTGTACTTTGAAGCAAGAGAATACAAAGTGCGGCTCAAGGGTGAGCTTGGCTATCCCGTAACCCTCGGCACGGACACCTTCGGTAATATCACCCGCTTGGATAATGCGCTGGAGGGGCTTCCAAAGCGTTTGGAGATGAACGAAATGGAGCTTGATAACCTCAAAAAGCAGTTTGAAACTGCGAAGGTCGATGTGGAAAGACCGTTCCCGCAGGAGGAAGAATTGAAAGCCAAGATCGACCGGCTGAACGAACTCAACGCCCTGCTCAATGTGGATAAGCGTGAGAACGAAATCGTCGGCGGTGAACCCGATGAGGGTGAAGAACTGCCAGAAAAGAAACCGAGGGACTTGGAAAGATAGCCGAACCTCTTGACAATCGTTATCATATATGATAACATTATAATGGATCAGAAGGGAGGGTTTTGTATGACCGAAAAGGAACTGTTGGCGGCAAGGCAAAGCATTGTGCAGAAGCTGACGCAGGCAAGACTGGAAAAAGGATTGTCGCAGGAGCAGCTTGCAAAGCGCATCGGAACCCAGCGTTCCAACATCTGCCGCATTGAAAAAGGAACGCAAAACCTCTCCCTTGACCTGATGCTCAAGATCGCAGAGGCACTTGACAAGGATGTGTCCGTAATGCTTGAGGAAAGGAGCAGCACAATGGAAAAAGTATATAGCCTGCGCCTTTATGATGAAACCCTGCTGACCTTCACGCTGGAGGAAAGAGGCTTGGAGGGCTTGCAGGCGACAATTCTTCACACCGAAACGGCAAAGCAAAAGCTGTTTCCCCTCGACTTGGAGCTGACAAACGAGGGCGTTGTGAAGTGGCTGGAACGACGGGTGATTCCGAAGAACCGGCAGTTTGCAGATGAAATCTTAAAGACGCTGGGGCTGAGCGTAAACAACACGAAGGGCATCATTGATGTCTGTATGGGGCTGTCCCTCAACGACAGCTATTGGGTCGTCCCCGCCGACTTTGACGGCAAGTATGCCGATTACAACCTTTACGAAAACCGCTTCTCCGAAGCGCTGTCACTGGTGGCTTATACCGGCGTTGGCGGCAGTCGGGAGGCATTCTCCACCTCACCGGAGCTGACTACCAACGGTATGCTGCGGAAGGCTTGGCGCTTTGTGGAGGACGACGGCATCTATCTGTATAAGGGCGGCACGGAGGGTGCTGCGAACACCGGAAACGAGCCGTACAGCGAGTATTATGCCTGTCAGATCGCAGACAAGATGGGCATCGGCTGCGTACAGTACGACTTGGAAAACTGGAAAGGTATTCTTGCTTCCAAGTGCCGGCTGTTCACGGATATTGATACCTCTTTCGTCCCTATCGGGCGTATTCTCCGCAAGACGACGCTGAAAGCCTGTCTGGATTACTACAAGACCTTGGGCGACGAGTTCTACGAGCAGCTTTGCAGTATGCTGGTTTTCGATGCCCTGATTTACAACGAGGACAGACACTTCGGCAACTTCGGCTTGCTGCGGAACAATCACACGGGTGAAATTATCGCCCCTGCACCCATCTTCGATAACGGCTTGTCGCTGTTCAACTATGCAATGCCGGATGATTTCAAGAACCTGAGTGCGTATGCAAAGACCCGTTCCAATCCCTACCGCATTTCCTATGAGGATGTGTGCAAAGAGGTAATGGGTGCAAAGCAGAAAGCGCAGCTGCGGCGAATGGTGGACTTCAAGTTCACCCGTCATCCGTCCCTCAATTTGCCGGAAGAACGGCTGACAGCCATTGAAAAACAACTTGGAGAGCGTACAAGAGAGCTGCTCTCCATTCCGGTTCAGAGAAGTACAAAGCGCAAAAATGAGCCGGCAGGTTCGCTGCAGAACGCTGTCTCTTTCCCTTTCAAGCTCCAGGGGCGCAATGGTGCAGGAGCTTCAGACTGCCGCTGAAGATATGCAGAAGCTCGGTGAGGCGATGGCAGAGCTGTTTGAAAGGACGGCACAGGCCATCCGAACCGGTAGCCTGCTGTTTGAACAGGCGGATAACGGTGCGGCAAAGGACTGGAAGGGTTGACAGCACCTGTGGCCGGGCGAACGAAGGGAGGTATATTGACGCGATGAGATATTATAAAAAAGTGCTTGCGCTTTTCTGCGCAGGGCTTATCCTATTTGGATTATGGGGGTGCAGCGGAAGAATGGATAACCGTGAGGATACAAAGACAAACAGACTGGACTTACCGCCGGAGCATCTGGAGCTCTCCGAGCGCCAGCGGGAGATTCTGAAAAAGGAGAACCTGCCGCAGGAATACGACAAATTGACACAGACGCAGAAGCGCGCGATTTGCCGTATGGAAAAGATGCTGTGCTATCTGGATGAAAAATACCCCGGCGTGGAGTTCCGCTATCTGGAGTATTCGGCGGGCTATTTTGATACCGAGTGGCTGTCCGTGTACCCTCGCGGCGGTTCCTCCAGCAGGGACATCGTTACGGTGCGTCCGGCGGGTTATAACGAAAATGGAACGTTTACGGATAATTATATCGGAGTATATGTGCGTCCTTATTATGAGGAAGCAATTGCGCAATATGTAAAGGACTATTTTCAGTCGGGAAATGTGCTGGTCATCGGGCCGGATTCCGTAAAAACAACGCTCGAAAGCACGGATGACGCGGCAGCCGGAAAGATCGCCGGAAACTGCAGCGGAAGCTGTCATATTTACTTTTATCTGAATCTGACGGATGAAAAAATGAAAGAATTCTGCGAAGCGTTCGGTGCGTGGTGTGCGGAAAATGGTTACTCCGGCGACCATCTGGTGACGTTGGTGGAATCTTCGGAAAAATTGGAGGAAATCTCCGAATTCAATCAGTACAGCTATTTGAATGAGGACACGTATACGCTGCAATATCACTGCACGGTGAGCACAGGCGGGACGGTGGATATCCTCTGAGAGAATGAAAGATGTTTTGAACAGAAAAGAGTGATAGCATGGATATATCAGTAGAAGAACTCCTCCTGCTCGAAAACTTGACAAATATTGACAGTAATTTCAGAGAAGCCATCGGAAAAGACCTGGATATTGCCAGCTATAAAACGGTCGGACAGATGCTGGATCAATTCACACCGGAGGTCAAGGATAAGCTGATACAATGCGGCGATCAGACGGTTGACGGCGGCTTGACGAGTGGATATGAGTGGGCTGCCATGATCCAGAGCATGAAGAATAATCCGAACCTTTGCTCCCTGAAAATTGACAGAGAGAGTGCCGCCATGCACGGCGGAGACGCGGGAAAAACGAAAGCCATCTGTTTTGTCAAGCCGGACGGAAAGGCCATCGTTGCTTTCCGCGGCACGCTGGTGAAAACGAGTGGGCGGATAATGTGTATGGAGGAGCTGGAGCTTGAGCCGGAAAAGGCAAGGGCTTTGCTTCGTTCCCCTTGTCCTCTGAGTGATGTGTATAAGGAGTTCCGGGACAGAGAAACCGAGCATATGGATACCATCCGAGACTCCATCGAAACGGAAGCGGATAAGAGCCTGCAACGGCAGGAGAAGAAACAGCAACGGGAAAGCAGGTGATTTTATGCCGTATATCCCACCGGAGGTGGTGGAACAGGCACGGCAAATCGACCTGTTGACCTATCTGCAAAGCTGTGAGCCGCAGGAGCTTGTCCGCATTTCCGGCAACAACTACACCACCCGAACCCACGACAGCCTGAAGATTTCTAACGGCAAGTGGATGTGGTGGTCACAGCGCATCGGCGGCTACAATGCCCTTGACTATCTTGTGAAAGTCAAGGGCTGTTCTTTTGTAGAGGCGGTTGAAACGCTGATGGGAAAAGCGGCGGTGATGCCGTCAATGACAGTCAAGCCCCAGCAGAAAACGGAGCCGAAGGTCTTGCTTCTGCCGGATAAAAGTGCTTCCACAGAAAGAATTACAGAGTATCTTTTCGGTAGGGGCATCGACTATGCCATCATCCAACACTGCATTGACAAGGGGCTGATCTTTGAGAGCCTTCCATACCACAACCTTGTGTGCGTTGGCTTTGATGAGAAAAATACTCCTCGCTATGCGTCCTACCGAGCGACCAATGACCGCCGTGTTTTGGGTGACTGCTCCGGCAGTGACAAGCACTATTCTTTTCGGATCGCAGACAGCGACAGCGGCACGGTGCATCTCTTTGAGTGTGCCATTGACCTGCTTTCCTATGCGTCGCTTGAAAAGATGGCGGGCAGAGATTGGCGGAAAGACAACCTTGTTTCCCTCGCCGGTGTGTATCTGCCCAAGGAGAAAATCGAGGACAGCACTACCCCTGTGGCTCTTGTGAAGTACCTCAATGAGAAGCCGCAGATAAAGAAAATCTTCCTGCACTTCGACAACGATAATGCCGGGAGAAAAGCCAGCCTTGCGCTGAAAACCATATTGCCGAGCAAGTATGAAGTCATTGACAGCCCACCGCCCTGCGGTAAGGACTACAATGACTTTCTTTGTTTTCAGCTTGGTATCCGCCGCAACAAAACCAAAGAAAGGACGAATGAACGATGACTGAGTTCAGCATTTATCAGATCAACACAGACCGGGACAACAATCGTGTATGCTTCTTGGGACTGGATACCCTTGAACGATTCCAGCACTCCAAGGAGGTCGATCCCGTCCTCTACGACCGAGTTTATGATGGAAAACTCGATTGCAATTCCCTTGAAACCATCTATGAGAAATTTAATATCGATCATCCCGCTGACTACAAAGGACGCTCTCTTTCCGTGTCGGATGTAGTCGAAATCAGGGAGAGCGACACCCTGAATCCCGGCTTCTACTTCGTGGACAGTATCGGGTTCAAGTCGATTTCTTTCGACAAATCTCTCTGCAAGGAGCCGGTAGAAGCAGGTAGTGGAAAGATTTCCGTCCTGCTTGTGGAGCCGAACAAGTACCCCAAGATGATTGAGATCGACGACACCTTGGAGGCAATGCAGGCGGTTGTCGGTGGCGACATTGAGGAATATATGCCCTTTGAAGATGAGGTCGCAATCATCTGTAATGCGTAGTTACTTATTATGTGTAGCAAAAAGCCAGAGTGCATGAAAC
>ENA-UAKS01000718-UAKS01000718.1-human-gut-metagenome-genome-assembly--contig:-NODE-718-length-11995-cov-7.335846_pt1 | contig 11995 bp, 9 predicted proteins | sample MGYA00243692_ERZ654452 | MGnify/ENA primary metagenome ERZ654452 (study PRJEB26926, sample SAMN06164442) | human gut metagenome | biome: ENVO:00009003; feature: ENVO:2100002; material: ENVO:00002003...
CCAAACAGGTAGCAATCTTTTGAAATGAAATTATAGGTAATGCGAAATGAATAAAAAGTCAGAAAATTCTAAAAATAAATAAAAAAATTCTACCAAATGCCATAAAGTGTGAAAACTGTATAGGATATTTCGCAAAGAGAGAATTGATTTTTGAAAACATGAAAACTATACATTTTATAAAATTTTTGTGAAGTTTTATTGTGATATTTACTAATTATACAGGGGCATTTGTTGGGTAGAATCACGAAATATTGTGAAAACGCATAAAAAAGCTTACTTTTTATGCGTTTTTTTGATAAAATAATACTAGGTCAATACAGGATGCTAATTTGGGATTCGTTTGGAAAGAAAGACTAAAAGGTATATTTAGGGGAAAGTCGTTTTCAATCATCTCAATTAGTTATTGCACCAAGTAAAGTGAGGGATAAAAGGGGAAGGATTCATATTTGCACATGCAAACCCTTTCTAAGTGGAAATCGATTTAGAGTGTGGAGGTTGAATCGCTGCTTGTTATTGAAAGGAGATGGGGGCTATGTTTGCAATTGGAGAGGCAAAAGCGAAAGTAACAAATTCAAAGGTGAGTATGCCAAGTGAATATAAGCTAAAAACCAAGGCATTATATGGTGTATGGTCGGGAGAAAATGTATTATATATCTCGGATGAAAAGCCACCATTAAGAGCAAAAGAACGGGATGGGATTATTTTTGAACCATCAATTGATGTCAACAATCGCTTATCCGTTCCATCCAAGCTTGAAGATTGCAACGTTGAGATTGTAGGTCGTATCTCTACCATCGAAATAAGTTTCAAAAAGAGATAATGATATAGTAACGTGTAAGTGGTGACTAACGGAAAAGTGTTTTCGTTTACGAACCATAAATAATATCTTAGACAATTATATATAGTTCATGTTAGTTGTACAATTGCCTAGAGAGCCATTTAAAGAAAGGATGACAGGAATGTTTCAAAAAGGTCAGTATGTAAATTATGGTAAACATGGGGTTTGTCTTGTAGAGGATATTACTCACATGGATATTCCAGGAGTGGACAAAGATAAGTTGTATTATGTATTATCTGCGGTATACACGAAAGGAAACAGAATTTACACGGCGGTGGATAACCAGAAGGTGAAGATGCGTGAGATTATGACAAAGTCTGAGGCGGAACATCTGGTGCAGGAAATTCCTAACATCGAGCAGCTTGTGGTAGCAAATGATAAAAGTCGCAATGAAAAGTACAAGAGTGCATTAACTACATGTGATTGTATCGAATGGGTTCGTGTTATAAAGTCTTTATACAGCAGGAAAAAGGCATGTATAGAGAAAGGAAAAAAGGTAGCGGCAACAGATGAACGTTACTTTAAAGAGGCAGAAGATTACCTATATGGGGAATTAGCATTGTCTCTTGGCATTGAGCGAGATGCAGTGGGAGATTATATTGCGTCCTCAATGAAACAAAGTAGTGTTACAGCATAAAAAATGGATATGTCTGCATAGCAGGCATATCCATTTTGTGTTTTATAGAAAAGTGTATTTTGGATATTACAATCTTCGTTGCCCTTTTTAGTCATCTTCTTCTAGATTTAAAAGTCGGTCAACCGCAGATTGCATTTCTTCATTTTTTCGATAATTTTCAATCAATTCTAATTCCTTGGCAGTCAGGATTATTTCTGGTACATCTTCTTCTTTTTGTTCTTTTTCTTTATACCCAAAACTTTCTAAAACATCATCCACTTTATAAAGTTTACATAAAAACATCAAAGTGTCTGCATCTGGTTGTGTATGTCCACTTTCCCAGCCATAAATGGTTTTTGGAGCAGCATAGTTATTATGTTCTTTTAATATATTAGATACTTGTGTAACAGATAGGTCATTCTTTTTTCTATATTCTTTTAAGACTTCTGCAATTTTATAATTTTTCATATCTCTCACCTTTTGTCTGATCATTCTTGCCATACAAGAAATGTATAGCCCATAACGTAACCATAGCAATAGTTTTTTTGTTTGTCAACTGAACGGCAAATAATTCTTTGGAAACAAGAATAAAGAAATTGACATTCTTTTTAAAAGAGAATAGAATGATATGGAGTATAGGAAAATTTTTTCTGTGCAGTAAAAAAATATCAATAACATATATTGATTATTTTACAGGAAGGTAATGGAGAATTGTAATACTGTTCTTGGGAAACTCACATAGCGTGTTTCTCATAGTTTCAAAGAAAATGGTGAGAAAGATGAAGATGAAAAATAGAATTATTGATTATATGGAACAGGAAAAGATAGAAAAAGAGTCGCTATGCCGACAATTAAAACTATCACAGGATAAATTAGATAAAACAAGTGATATTGATTGGAGTGGAGAAGAACTGCTACAAATTTGTCTATATTTAAAAGTGGACCCCTATGATTTTTATGAAGGGATAGGAAAGTAGGATTGGAGGAAAAAGGATGGTTTTGTATCGTTGTGAGCAGGACAACCTAGAACAATTACATACAAGTATTTGTCCTCATTGCCATGGGCGTGCCTATGCCTATGTCTGTGATTTGTATTGGTGCAAAACCTGTCAGGTACCTACTTATACAAAAGAATGTGAAAGATGTGGTGGACAGGGAGAGCGAGTTGCATCGGATATGCGCCCAGTATTTCCAGAAGAAAAGTTTGTATTAGAGGCTATTTTGTTGCAACAGGGAAAGAAAAAAGAGGCGGTAAATCTGGAAAAAGTGTCTGTCTGGAACAGCACAGGAAATCATTATTATGGTGATGGCAAACGAATACCAGTAACGATTGGAAAATTAAAAACAATGGATTTGAAGCAAATTCAGGCATATTATGAGGACAAAATGGAGCAGTGTTTTGAGACATATGATGGCTATTTTCGGGAAATGCAGCAACGTTTTGTGGAGGCAAATAAAGGACGATTTGCACAGCTTGATCAAGATGCGATTTCTTATATCAAAAACGTGGGAGAAAAATATGATAAAAGAGATATGCTGGTTTCATTTTCAGGAGGAAAGGATTCTACTGTGGTTTCGGATTTAGTAGATCGAGCATTGGGAACTGCAACGGAAAAGATTGTACATATTTTTGGAGATACCACATTGGAATTTCCGACTACCTACGAATATGTAAAGCGGTACAAAAAGCAACATTACAAGACTCCTGTTATTCCAGCGAGAAATCGAGATAAGGACTTTTATGAACTTTGCAAATTGGTTGGTCCGCCAAGCAGGGTCATGCGATGGTGTTGTACGGTATTTAAGACGGGGGCGATTACAAGGCAGATCGAAAAAATGTTTCGTAATAAAAGCCATATTGTAACTTTTTATGGAATACGAAGAAGCGAGTCTGCCAGCCGTAGTAAGTATGAAAAGGAGTCTGACAGCCCAAAGATTTCTAAACAGACAGTAGTATCGCCTATTATTGACTGGTATGACTTTGATGTATGGCTATATCTTTTTACCAGAGGGATTGATTTTAATGAGGCATACCGCTGGGGATACACGAGGGTAGGATGTTGGTGTTGCCCGAATAATAGTGATTGGTCAGAGTTTCTTAGTCAATTGCATATGAGAGAAAACTATACTTCGTTTCATCATTTGCTTGTAGATTTCGCGACGGAGATTGGAAAACCAGACCCAGAGGAGTATGTAAGCAGTGGAAATTGGAAAGCCAGACAAGGTGGAAACGGAGTTGCTATGGCACAAAAATCCGTAATATCCTTTACGCCCTGTGCAACACAGGAAAATGCGTTTAATTATAGTCTACAGAAACCAATTACGGAGGAGTTTTACGAATTGTTTAAACCGTTCGGATATTTGAACTATGAGTTGGGAAATAAAAGATTGGGCGAAGTGTTTGTGTTAAACAAAAAAGGAGAGATTCTCCTTGGATTACAGGGACGTATTGGCAGTAAACAGTTAAAAGTGACTATTTATCAGACTAATTTTTGCGGTGCCAGAAACTTAAAGGCGGCAGAGGAGAGAGTAAAATGCCAGTTGACAAAGTATCAAATGTGTATGGGGTGTCTTGCCTGTGAAGGTGTTTGTAAGAGAGATGCAATTACAATTAGAGAAAAAGAAAATCAGGTGCATTATACGATTTCAGATGAAAAATGTGTACGCTGCGGGCATTGTGTGAATCACTTTGTAGCAGGTTGTTATATGCGAAAAGTGCTGGCGATTAAACGATAGGAATGAAGAAAAATGACAAAGGCAAAATATAAATTAAAGGGACATGAGACATTTGTAATACGAGAAGGATGGGTTGCAAAGGGAATACATGCAGTAAAAGAAAATGAAAGAGTATTTTCCGAACATATGGGAGCGGATATGTTGGGAGTTGGAACCAATATGGCAAAATCCATACGATATTGGTTAAAAGCAACGGGACTTACACAGGAACGCTTAGGAAAAGGGGCAAAACTTACGGAGCTTGGAGAGGTTATTTATCAGCTTGATCCCTATATTGAAGAAAACTTTACACTTTGGTGTTTGCATGTAAACTTAGCAACCAACCAAGAGCTTGCTACTTCCTGGTATTTATTTTTTAATCAATTTTTATTGGAAGAGTTTAAAAAAGAGGATGTGTATGTTTTTATGGAACATGCACTAGGCTCCTATATTGGAGAGCAGGCATTTAGTGAGAAATCCATGCAGGCGGATTGTAACGCTATTTTAGCCATGTATGGAAAAGAACAGGAAGGAAAGTCAGACCCAGAAGATAAAAAGATTTGTCCATTAAGTAAATTAGGTTTGTTACATAGAAATGGAAGTAAATATAAGCGATTACAGCCAGATTTGAGCAGATTTCCAGTAGAGACTGTGTGGTATCTGATGCAGCTTTGCTGGCAGGAAGAGCAGTCTGTTAGTATAGAACAGTTTTATGAAGGTACCAATGGAGTGAAAAAAATATTGGGATTGGCACCAAGCGTGTATCAGGAGTGTTTAGACGTATTGCAAAGGCAGGAATGTATTACGATTAATCGAACCTCTGGATTGGATATGATTTATAAAAACAAATCGGAGAGTAGTCAGCAGGTAGCAAAGAGGTTTTATGAAACCATGCGTGAGAGTCAGAAAGCAGATGGTTTGTAAACATCTAAAAAAGAAATAAAAGGGAGAGAAATGGTATGTTTGACATAAGTAAAATGATTGAAATTGACAAGAAGTACCAAAAGTCGGTCAATCTTAAATTGGACTATAATCAAATGGAGAAAATAAATAGTTATATCCCTACCCAGGCATCCATTGCGGTATTAAAAGATTATTTACAACAGATTGAAAAGAAAAAGGGAACACGTTCTTCTATTTTGATTGGACCATATGGAAAAGGAAAATCTCATCTTTTATTAGTATTACTTGCTTTGCTGACAAAAGAAAACCGTGGGGATGCCAATAAAACTGTGGTAAATACCCTGATAGAAAAAATAAGAAAATTGGATGAGGGTGCTGCAGAAATGGCAGTAAAAATTTGTGAAAAAGAGCAGTACTATCTTCCTGTTTTAGTATCAGGAACGCAGAATGACCTAAATCGTTCGTTTCTTTTGGCATTGCGAGAAAGTTTGGAACGGGAACACTTAGAAAATTTAGCACCGACCACCTATTTTGAAGAAGCAATCCGCACTATTTCAAAATGGGAGGAAAGTTATCCCGAAACATATCAGGCACTTTTGGTGCAATTAGAAAAAGAAATGCTCACAATATCCTCTTTAAAAAAGGCATTAGAAGCGTATGAAGAACAGGCATTATTCTTGTTTCAAAAGATTTATCCCACATTAACGGCAGGTGGGATATTTGAGCCTATGGTGCAGATGGATGTGACAGCCTTATATGCGTCTGTAAAAGATGCGTTGCACAAACAATATGGCTATGCAGGAATTATTTTGATTTTTGACGAATTTAGTAAATTTGTAGAAGGATACCCCAAAGAACGGTTTTCTAAGGCTATGGAGGACTTGCAAAACATGTGTGAGCTTGCCAATAGCGGAAAGGAAAGTGAACTTCATGTTATTCTAGTTGCACATAAAGCGATGAAGGAATATAAAAAGGCATTGCCAAAAGAAGTAATCAATGCCTATATGGGTGTGGAAGGAAGGATTAGGGAAGTTTATTTCACTACATCTTTACGGAATAGCTATGAATTAATCCAGAATGCGGTTGGTAAGAAAGAAAAGGAATTTACCGCCTATCTGAAAGAAAATAAAATGTTTTGGGAACTTGCCGAAGCCTCGTATACACTGCCTTATTTTAAAAATATGTTTGAACGGGAAGCATTTTTTGAAATAGTGGCAAAAGGTTGTTTTCCACTTACACCGATTGCGGCATATTTACTATTAAAAATCAGCGAGGCTGCCGTACAAAATGAGAGGACGGTTTTTACGTTTCTTACCAATGAAGAACCGAATAGTCTACCAGATGTATTGCAAAAGAACACTACCACGAAGGATGGTTTTGTTACGGCAGGAAGGATTTATGATTATTTCTACCATATATTTAAGGGTGACAGTCAGAATGCCCGTTTTCATAATGAATGGTTGAAGGCAGAGTATGCTTTGACAAAAGATTTGACGAAAGAGGAACAGGAATTAATTAAAACGCTTGCTTTGGTGCAGATGGTAGGACAGGCAGATGATATGTTTGCCAGAGATGAAATTTTGCAAAATGGAGCAGGTTTCACAAAAGAAGTGTATGAAAAGACCATTGCCGCGCTAAGAGAAAAACAGATTGTATTGTTCCGTACAAAGAAACGGATGTATGCATTTAAAAATAATATTGGTGTAAATGTGGAACAGGAAATCGATCAGGTGATTCAGAAAAAATTGCAGCGAATCGATTTATGCCAGGAATTAGCCCGCTTGTCAGAATTGGAATACGAACTTCCCAAACGTTATAATCAGCAGTATGCCATGACAAGATACTTTGCTTACAAATTTATCAAACCAGAATTGTTGTTACGACCTGCATTTCAGGCGGAATATTTGTTTGACGATTGTTTTTCTGACGGCAAATTGTTGGCAGTGGTTTCTGAGAATGCGATCGAATTAGAACAAGTAAAAGAAAAAACGCTTACATTACAGGACAAGCGTGTAATCGTACTTGTACCAAAGGAAGCATTTACGGCAACCAATATTGTGAAAAAGATTTTAGCAATTCAGGATTTGCGCAAAAATCCTGAATTTACGGAAGAAAATCAAGCGGTTTTATTGGAACTGGATTTATATGAAGAGGACCTTCGTTTTGAATTGAATGCAAAATTAGAAGAATATTATTTCCCAGCTTATGGAAAGTGTGTGGTCGTACAGAATGGAAATGGTTACGATTCTAAGCAATATTTTGCTGGCAAGTCCAACAGAAAGTTTAATCAGTTTCTTAGTAGGGTCACAGAGCAATATTATGATAGCAGTCCTGTGATAAATAATGAGCAGATTAACAAGCAAAATTTGTCCAAGCAGATTATGCGTGCGAGAACAAATTTGATAAAAGGATTTTTAGAGCATAGGGATGTGGAGCAATATAGAAAAGGAACTTCTCCAGAGGCAACTATTTTTAGAGCAGTATTTGTGCGTACTGGTGTAGTTGCCTTCAAAGGGGAAGAAGTGAAAACCGTGGATGCAGGAGTGCAGCAGATATTGACCTTGATACAGGAGTTTATACAGAAGGCGGTTGGAAAGCCACAAAGTTTTGAAGGATTGTACCAACTTCTGATGGGGGAACATTATGGGGCAAGAAAAGGCGTGTTACCGTTATATCTTGCATTTGAAATTACCAGATGGCGTCAGATGCCAGTGCTATACTTGGGGAAAAAAGAAGTTGCACTTACCGAGCATATTTTTGAAAATATCAATGAAAGACCAGGGGAATATACCCTACTTATGGAACAGGATACGGTGGAAAAAGAAGTATATCTGCATGGCCTGGAACAACTATTTGTAAAGGAAGAAATACAGACAGAAACGAATCGTTTGTATCAGATTGTTGAAGGCATGCACAGATGGTTCTGTTCCCTTCCACAGTGCAGTAGAAATTATGGATTGGAAGCGTTGCCTATACAAAAACAGAAAGGCTATGCGTGTATGCGAAAGGAACTTTCCAAACTGGATTGGAATGCCAGAGAATTACTGTTTGAAGTTTTTCCAAAACAGTTTGCCTGTGAAAATTATAAAGAATTGTTAGCGTTACTGACAGTGGCAAAACAGGAAATGGAACAGCATTTGCGTTCTGTAAAGGAACAGGCAATTAAGATTGTACAGAGGGTATTACAGCTTTCACAAGAAGCCAATTTATTACAATCATTAAAATTGTGGGTACGGCAACAGCGAGCCACATTGGCACATCAAATTTACAGCAAGCACACGCAACGCTTTTTACATTGCATAGAACAGCTTGAAACGTATGATGAAGTGGAAATTGTTTCCGAACTTAGCAGACAGGTGTTGGATTTGTTCATAGAGGATTGGAAAGCGGATGGACTTGCTCAATTTGAGACTTCTATAAAAGAAATTGTAGAAGAAGTACAGCAGACAAAGGAGACAGACGAGGAGCAGAACGTACAAAAGCTGTCATTTACAAACAGCAAGGGAGTTTCGGTAGAAAAAACGTTACAGATAGAAGAACCAGATGGAACGAGCGAGTTTTTACAAAATGAAATAGAAAGTGCGTTGGACACCTATGGAGACTATTTAGAGCCAAATCAAAAGGTTGCAGTTATGCTGCGAATGATTGAGAAAATATTAGAAGGGTAATTAGCATGAAAAAAGAAAGAGAAGATTATGTATGGTTTGATATCGACAAGATAAAAGAAATAAAGGAGCAGCAGACCTATCTAGATTGTGCAGCAACTACATTTCCGAAACCGAACTGTGTGTATGAAGCTATGGATACCGTAAATCGCTGCCTGTGTGTAAATGCAGGCAGAGGTTCTTATGAATTAGCACGTATGGCAACGGAGGGAATAGATGCATTGCGGCAGGAGTTGTTGCAGGTTGTGAATGCAACAGAAGAAAAACAGGTGATATTTACGCCTTCCGCAACAATGGCATGTAATATGATTTTAGGCGGTATTGCACTCTCAGAGCGAGATAGGGTGTATGTATCGCCTTTTTTACACAATGCAGTAATGCGTACCTTGTGGATGCAGCAGAAAAAATGTGGATGCTCCGTTGAAATCTTGCCAACAGGTGTGAATAACTGGGAGATAGACTTAGAAAAAACAGCATATGTATTTCAGGATAAAAAGCCAAATTATGTATTTTTATCTCATGTATGCAATGTAACTGGGTACAGGCTTCCGATTGAGGAAATCTTTACGCTTGCCAAAGAAGCAACAGGAGGAGAAGCAAAGGTAATTATTGATGGGGCACAGTCGTTTGGGTTGGTAGACATGGATGATAGAAAATATTCTTATGATGCGATTATTTTTGCAGGGCATAAAACGTTACACGGTCCCTTTGGAATTGCAGGGTTCCTAAAAGAAAAAAGTTTTTTGCTAGACCCTGTAATAGCAGGTGGAACAGGAAGTGATTCGTTGAATGTTTCCATGCCAAAAGAATTGCCACTGGCACTGGAACCTGGAAGTCCTAATTTGCCAGCCGTTGCTGGCTTGTATGCGGCATTACAATATCGTAAACAGGTGGGAATACAAAAGTTGTATGAAAAGGAAAAATATCTTACCAAGTTGTTGGTGGAAGGTTTGGAACAAATAGAGGGGGTTACCTTGTATGTGCCACAAAACAGAGAGCGACACATCGGGATTGTTTCTTTTCAACTGGAAGGGTATCGTGCGGATGAAGTGGGAATGATTTTAGATGAGGATTATCACATTTCTGTGCGTACAGGTTATCATTGCGCACCACTTGTACATGATAAAATAGGTTCAAAAACAATGGGCGGAACCGTCCGAGCAAGTTTGGGCTGGTTTTCAACAGAGGAGGATGTGAGGAAACTGATCAAAGCTGTAGAGGAAATAAGTTGATTTTTATAGATAGGAGACATATGAATTTTAACAGTAACTTAACATTAATTTAATATGTCATACGTTTACGACCTAAAAAGACACGTTTACGACGAGTTGGACGAATTTGGAAAAAACTGTGATATAATGTAAAAAAAGGAGGGGGAATATTTTATAGTAAAAAAATAGTAGCTATTTATTAGTTTTATTCTAAATAGCATACAAAATAATAATAGTAAAATTAAAGGGGGAAATAAGATGGGTAAAGAAAAAATGATGTTAGCATATAAGCAAATGGGGGAGAGCAAATGTGAAACTACGTTAGTGTTTATTCATGGTTCGACAATGACTAAGGAAGGGATGATACCTGTTGTAGAAGGATTTGTGCAATATAATTGTATTATATTTGATTTGAGAGCACATGGAGAATCATTGGGAGAGGAGCCGGATGAAATTACTACTTTTGCAGAAGATATAGAATTTTCGGTTGCACAATTACAAAAGAGCAATATTATTGGAAAAAAGGTTATTGTTCTCGGATATTCAATGGGGGGAGCTATTGTTTGTGAAATTGCATTACGAAAACAATTGAAAGTTTCAGGTATTGTGTTATTAGGAAGTGGGGCAGATTTAAGTAACTATACTCCATTAGTGGATGAGTTGAAAAAGATATCACCTAAGGAGTTTAAAGCTACAAGCTTATTTTCGTATATGTTTGGAGAAGATACACCAGAAGATGAGAAAAATGCGGTTATTCAATTATTAAATTCAACAAAAGTCGCGGATGAAATTGGATATGGGGATCTGATGGTTTCTAATCGTTATAATAAATTGAATGAATGTAAAAATATTGATGTTCCTGCACTTTTAATACAGGGAAGTGATGACCAGGTAGTGCAACCAATGGCTGCAGTACAAACATGGAGTAGTATTCCAAATAGTGAATTACTTATGATTCCATATAAGGGACATGCTGCGTTAGTTGAGGAAAAAGACTTAGTTAGGGAAAAAATATTGTTATTTGTTGATAAATTGTAAAAAGTAGAGGGGGGATTAATATGGATAATAATGCTATGATTAAGGGGATTGCTTATTACCATCCAGAACAGTCTGTTGGAAATGAATATTATATTGAACATTTTAGAAACCAAGGCAAAGACATTGAAAAACTACTAGAAGCAACAGGTAGAAAGAATAGATATGTTTCTGCTAGTGAGGAGGAAAATATACTTACGATGGGATATCATGCTAGTAAGAAAGTGATTGAACAAACGCATGTTAAACCTTCACAAATTAACTTAATTGTATTTTCATCAGGAACGCCAGAGTATATTGCTCCAACAAATGCTATGAAATTACATGCCATGTTAAATGCAGGACAAAGGTGTGGGGTATATGATTTGAATGCAAATTGTGCAGGGATGACGGTTGCACTAGAGCAAATATCAAGAATTATGCGTAATAACAAAAATATAAAGTATGCTTTATTGGTAGGTTCAGATCAACTAACACGTTATGTAAGATATGACGAGGCAATTGCATATGCCAATTTTGCTGATTCTGCTTGTGCGATGTTGATTGAAAATGTTTTTCATACAGACAGAGGATTTATTGATTCAGAATTTTATACAAATTCGAGTAACCATGATAAAATTTTGATGCCAGCAAAGGGAATGTCTAATGTGACCAGAGATAGGAATTTACCAACTCGTGATAAGCTAGTTCAATATGGTCAATTTGATTTTGATGGAGCATTTCATAGTTCTAAAATATCAATAGAGGAAATCCTTTTTAGAAATAATCTGCAAAAGGACGACATAAAAAAGTATTATTTTTCGCAATTTGGCTGGAAAAATCTACAAAAAATTTGTGAAGAAATGGAAGAAGATATTAATAAGTTTAAATTTGTAGGGGATGAATTTGGGTATACAGGAACAACTAGTCCTATGTTAGCATTTGCTAAGTCAGTTGAAGCAAATGAACTTAAAATGGGAGATTATGTAATATTTTGGACTGTGGGAGCTGTCTCTTATACACATCTCCGAGC
>ENA-UAKS01000722-UAKS01000722.1-human-gut-metagenome-genome-assembly--contig:-NODE-722-length-11905-cov-5.032658_pt1 | contig 11905 bp, 12 predicted proteins | sample MGYA00243692_ERZ654452 | MGnify/ENA primary metagenome ERZ654452 (study PRJEB26926, sample SAMN06164442) | human gut metagenome | biome: ENVO:00009003; feature: ENVO:2100002; material: ENVO:00002003...
CGAGATCGCTCAGTGTCTCGTGGGCTCGGAGATGTGTATAAGAGACAGGTGCCAGTGATAGAGAATAGAGGCCGGGAGTACAAAGGAGCAGCCGACGGCGAAATTGGCGAAGTCGCCGACAAAATTGGTCGTCGTGCCCTTGAGCAGAAGCTTGAGCAGCACTTTGATGAACTCGCAGATCACGCCGGAGACCGGCCCGAGGTAGAACGCGCAGATCATGACCGGGATCTCGCTCAGATCCATTTTGTAGAACGACGGCGCAAAGAAAAGCGGGATCTCCAGCAGCATCAGGACGCCCGCGATGGCGGAAAAAATGGCGACGAAGCTGATCGTGTGCGCGGCGCTCAGACGGCGGCGTTCGCCGCGGAAGCGCTCAGCCAGCGCAGCGATCCCGGCAAGCGCCGCAGAGACCAGCAGGCAGACCAGCAGAAAGGAAAGATTTTCACGGATGCTCTGGAACAGTTCGGACATATCGATCACCTCATAAAAATAGCGCCTGAAGCGGACTTCAGGCGCACCAATGCGAGGCGGCGCAGACGGAATTTCCGTCTGAGGACTTCTTCTTCCATCCAGACTGTAAAGCGCCGCGCGGCTTCTGCCGCACGGGACTCGGACTGTCGGTACCGGATTTTCACCGGTTCAGCTTTCGCTCGCGGACTGCGCAGGCGCTGTGCCTGCATCACCGCCGGTCGGGAATTTCACCCTGCCCTGAAGAGACCGTATTCAGTTGCCCACATCATACACATACGCCGCCTGCTTGTCAATAGGCATTTTTTCTGGTATAATACTGCGTAACAGAGACTTGCGGGAATGGGGTGATCGGATGGTCTGCGCGTTTACCGGCCACAGGCCAGAGCGGCTCCCATGGGGAGGCGACGAAGCGGATGCGCGCTGCGCCGCGCTCCGGCACCGCATGGAGCAGGTCGTGACGGAGCTGCACGCGCAGGGGTATGATACTTTTCTGTGCGGCATGGCCCGCGGCTGTGACACACTGTTTGCCGAGAGTGTGCTTGCGGTGCAGAGACGCTGCCCGGAGCTGCGTCTTGTCGCCATGATCCCATGCCCGAGCCAGCCGGACGCATGGCCGGAGGCCGACAGAGCGCGCTACAGCCGCCTGCTGGCGGCTTGCAGCGAGATCCGTGTGCTGGAGCCATCGTACTCCGACGGCTGTATGCTCCGCAGGAACCGCACGATGGCGGACGCGGCGGCACTTCTAGTGACGATCTACGACGGTGGCCCCGGCGGGACGGCGGCGACGATCCGCTATGCCCGGCAGAAGGGAAAGCAGATCCTGCCGCTGTGGTATTGAGACGCTATTTCGGCATGTTGAGGCTATGCATCGTACCGCCCTGCGCCGAGGAGCACACGTCGCCGCCGATCACGGCGTTTTTGTAGATCAGCAGCGTCGCGTAATAGGTATCCTCGCTGTTCGGATAATTTGTGATCTCGTAAACGTAGCGCTTGACGCTTTTTCCGGAATATTCGTGCAGATCGAAGCCCTGCGAGATCTGGAGGTCGTTGTAGCGCTCGAAAACCTCGGACGGCTCGGTCGGGATGCGCACCTCCTGCGTCTGCTTCGGCTCCTCACAGACCTCCCAGCCGAAGGAGCCGAGATAGGCGACGCGGTCGTCATTTGTCTTGATCTCGGACGGGACGGCGGGCGCCTCCTGCGCGCCGTTTTCCGGCAGGGCGGCCTGCTTTCGGGCGGAGCTGCTCAGGCCGAGCACCAGCAGAATCACGGCGACGAAAATGAGCAGCGAAATTGCGATCAGCTTGCTTTTGGAAACTTTGGCAGTCATGATGACCATAGAGATCCCTCCTATGCCTGTTTGATCGATTGATCGGTAGTACAACCTATTGCGCTGCGCGGACAAATATGACAGAAGGAACGGTAAACCATGCAGAGACTGGATAAAATACTCTCAGACGCGGGCGTCGCCTCCCGGAAGGAGCTGCGCGGTCTGATCCGGACCGGACGGGTGCAGGTCAACGGCGTCCCGGCGCTCCGTCCGGAGGAGAAATTCGATGAAAAAACGGCGGAGCTGACGATCGACGGCGCACCGGTGGAGAAGCTGCACACGGTGCTCCTGATGCTGCACAAGCCAGCAGGCTATGTGACCTCGACCGACGATCCCGGAGGGCCGAGCGTGCTGGAGCTGATCCCGGAGCGCTTCCGGCGCTTCGGCGTAATGCCGGTCGGCAGGCTCGACAAGGCAACGGAGGGGCTGCTATTATTTACAAACGATGGCGTATTGGCCCACCGGCTCATCAGCCCGCGCTCTGGCGTCTGGAAGCGCTATTACGCTGAGCATACCGGCGAGGCGGGAGAAGAGGATGTCCGCGCCTTTGCAGAGGGAATGACCCTCGGAGACGGCACGCAGTGCCTCCCGGCGCGGCTGACACCGCTCGGGCCGGGGAGAAGTCAGGTCGAAATTCAGGAGGGAAAGTACCACCAGGTGCGCAGAATGCTGGCTGCAAGGGGAATGCCGGTCAGCTATCTCCGCCGTGAGGCGGAGGGAACCCTGCTTCTGGACGGGCTGCGGCCCGGCGAGGTGCGGGAACTTCCGCTTTCCGCGCTGGATGGCGTTTTTTGAGGGTTTTCGTCATTTTCACGGACGAATTGAAAGCGAAAAATAGAAAAATCCTGCCTGCTGTCTTGGAACTTATGACGAAGAACTATGAAAAGTTCACAAAAAAGACATCGTTTTTTGAAATAAAACGTCAAAAACCTCTTGCAATAATGCTGAATGCGTAGTATTATGTCAATGGTTGTTTGTGTAAAAAGCAATATCTTGAGGAGGGAACGTGCATGTCCAGCCGTGTTTTTCAGAGTGTGATCGTTCAGATGAAGGAGGCCACCGACCGCGTGATCGGCGTGATCGACGCCGACAGCAACGTCATTTCCTGCAGCGACACCTCCCTGATCGGAGAAAAATGGCCGGAGGCTGTCATTCGCCTGAACAGCGCGCCGGATTCGATCGTCGTGGTCGATCATAAGACCTTCAAGCCGCTCGTCAGCTGGAGTGCCTACTTTGACTACGCCGTCTTTGCCGAGGGCGACGACGAGACCGCCCGCAGCCTCTGCGTGATAGCCTATGTCGCGCTGAACGGCGCCAAGACCTATTACGAGGAAAAGCATGATAAGGGGACGTTCGTCAAGAACATCATCACCGACAATATCCTCCCCGGAGATATCTATATCCGCGCAAAGGAGCTGCACTTCGTGACCGACGTGCCGCGCGCGGTGTTCCTGATCCGTCAGGTATCGCGGGCCGATGTTGCGGCGGTGGACGTGCTGGCGGGCATGTTTCCAGACCGGCAGCAGGACTTCGTCCTGAGCGTCAACGAGACGGACATCGCCGTCGTCAAGCAGATCCTGCCGGGCACGGAGCGCGACGAGCTGATCCGCATTGCCCAGCAGATCGAGGAGACGCTCAAGACGGAGCTGTTCATCAAGACCGTCATCGGCATCGGCACGGTCGCGGGCCATCTGCGCGAGCTGGCCGACGCCTATAAGGAGGCGCAGGTCGCCATCGAGGTCGGCAAGGTGTTCGACACCGAAAAGACCATCATCAACTATGAAAATCTCGGCATCGGCCGCCTGATCTATCAGCTTCCGACGACGCTGTGCGAGATCTTCCTGTCTGAGGTGTTCAAGAAGAATTCCATCGACACCCTCGATCAGGAAACGCTGTTTACCATCAACAAATTCTTTGAGAACAATCTGAACGTCTCCGAGACCTCCAGAAAGCTCTTTGTCCACAGAAATACGCTCGTCTATCGGCTTGAGAAGATCAAGAAGCTCACCGGTCTCGACCTGCGTGAATTTGACGACGCGATCATCTTCAAGGTCGCGCTCATGGTCAAGAAATATCTGGTCTCGCGGGAGAACCGGATCATCTGATCCGGCCGGCGGGGATCGTTCCACATCGGGAGAGTAGCATGATTGAATTAAGCAATGTCGTAAAAACATATGATCCCGGCGTCAAGGCGCTCAACGGGATCTCCCTGAAGATCGACGACGGAGAATTCGTCTTTCTCGTCGGTCCGTCCGGCTCCGGAAAATCCACCATCGTCAAGCTCCTGACGGCAGAGCTGGAGCCGACGGCGGGCAGCGTTCTGGTCAACGGCTTCGTGCTGGAAAAGATCCGCCCGCGCGCCATTCCGTATCTGCGCAGGACGCTGGGCGTCATTTTTCAGGACTTCCGGCTGATCGAGAACAAGACGGTCTATGATAACGTGGCGTTCGCCATGCGCGTGATCGGTGCGGGCGAGAGTGCGATCAAGAAGCGCGTTCCGTATGTGCTGGACCTGGTCGGACTGGAAAACAAGGGCCGCCGCCTTCCGCACGAGCTTTCCGGCGGTGAGCAGCAGCGTGTCGCCATCGCCCGTGCGCTGGTCAATAACCCCAGTGTCATCATCGCCGACGAGCCGACGGGCAACCTTGACCCCTCGCGTTCGCTCGAGATCATGATGCTGCTCGAGCAGATCAACGCGCTCGGAACGACCGTCATGGTCGTCACGCACGAGAAGGAGCTGGTCAACCGCTTCACCAAGCGCGTCGTGGCCATCGACGAGGGAAAGATTATCAGCGACGGAATGGACGGGTACTACTTACATGAAAAAGAATAATATCGGATATTTGCTCCGTGAGGGCTTCCGCGGCGTGTTCCTGCATGGGTTCATGTCCTTCGCGGCGGTTTGCGTCACGGTGGCGTGCTTGATTATTATGGGCACCTTCAGCCTTGTGCTGTATAACGTCCATGTCATGATCGTCGATCTGGAAAAGGAAAATCAGGTCCTTGTCTACATCGACGAGGACTACTCCGAGGCCGAGGCCAAGAGCGTCGGCTCCCGGATCAATCTGATCTCCAACGTCCATGAGGCAAAATTCGTCTCGCGTGAGCAGGCGCTTGACAATTTCGTCGGCAAGCAGAGCGACACGACCGCCTTCAACGGCGTGGACGCCTCCATCCTGCGCGACCGCTATGAGGTCACGGTCGAGGACAACAGCCTGCTCGAGCAGACGGTCGCCGAGATCGAGAAGATCGACGGCGTGGCGGAGGTCAGCGCGCATTACGAGATCGCAAACGGCTTTCAGTCGCTCCAGAAGGTATTGAACATCGCGTCCATGGTCATCATTATCGTGCTGTTTGTGGTGTCGCTGTTCATCATCTCCAATACCGTCAAGCTGGCCATGTACTCGCGCAGCGAGGAGATTGCCATTATGAAGATGGTCGGCGCGACCAACAGCTTTATCCGACTGCCGTTCGTGGTCGAGGGCTTTATTCTTGGCATGCTGGGCGCAGTCATCGCATTCTTCCTTGAATGGGGGCTGTACGACTTCCTTCAGGCGAAGATCGCGGTCGTCGATACGCTCCGACTGTTCCAGATCGTTCCGTTCGCGGAGGTCATTGAGCTTGTGGCCATCTCCTATGCGCTGACCGGCTTTGCTGTCGGCGTTGTGGGAAGCCTGCTGTCCATCCGCAAGTTCCTCAAGGTTTGAGGGGAGGCCCCGGCATGAAATTCCTGAAAGGCAACGGCAGGAGAAGACTCCTGTGCGGGCTGCTGGCGCTGCTGCTCCTGCTGTCGGCGGGCGCCATGACGCTGACGTCTCCGGCCTCCGCCGCCAGCTCAAAGGAGCTTCAGCAGGAGCTGGACAAGCTCCGTGCACAGCAGTCTGAGCTGCGGAAGCAAAGCTCCGAGCTGGAATCGGAGATCAAAGAGAATCAGAAGCAGACCCAGACGGTCATTGAGCAGAAATATGACATCGACCGTCAGATCACGCTTTCCAGCGAACAGATCGACAACCTCAACGCACAGATTCAGCAGTACAATCAGCTGATCGCGCAGAAGCAGGAGCAGGCCGAAGCCTCCGAGGCGGAGGAAGAGGCGCTCCAGCAGCAGTATAAGGCGCGGCTGCGTGCCATGGAGGAGACGGGAAGCATTTCCTACTGGTCGATCCTGTTTCAGGCGAACAGCTTCTCCGACCTTCTTGACCGGGTCGATATGATCCATGAGATCGCAAAATCCGACCAGATCATGATGAAAAAGCTCTCCGAGGCGACCGCCGCGGTCGAGCAGCTCCGCAGCGAGCTGGAGCAGCAGAAAAGCGAGCTGCAAACGGCGCAGGGAGAGCTGAGCGCGCAGGAGGCGGTCTTGGAGCAGCAGCGCGCCGAGGCCGACGAGCTGCTTGTGAAGATCGCCGAGGAAAGCGAAAAAATGACGGCGGAATACCAGGGCTATCTCGATCAGGAGGCAGCGCTTTCCGCCCAGATCGCCAAGTCTCAGCAGGAGTATTATCAGGCCCTTTCGAGAGAAGAGGCTGAGCGCCTTGCCGAGCAGAACAAAAACAATAATTATGTCCCGGATAAAAACGGCACGAGCGGCTTCCTGTACCCGCTGCCGTATCAGGTCGCCATCACCGATTCCTACGGTTACCGCACACACCCCGTGAGCGGCAAGAGGGGAACATGGCACAACGGCGTCGATCTGGCCGCCGGCTCCGGCACGTCGATCTACGCCTCAAAGAGCGGAACGGTCACGACGGCTGTGAATTCTTCCATCTGGGGCAATTACGTTGTCATCAATCACGGAGACGGCTTCTCGACGCTGTATGCGCATATGCAGGGCCTGATCGTTTCCGTCGGCGATTACGTCAAGCAGGGGCAGACGATCGGCTATGTCGGCTCGACCGGCCTTTCGACCGGCCCGCACCTGCACTTTACCATCTACTATAACGGCTCGGACGTCAACCCGATGTCCTATATCGGCTGACGAAGGCCGGATGGCAGGAGGAAATTATGAGATCCAGTAGAACAAAAATCGTGCGAATCATTTCCATTGTCCTTGCGGCGGTGATCCTGCTTTCGCTGGTGTCCACCGCGCTGATCGTCATGGTCCATGCGGCCAGCTCTTCCGAGATCAAATCGAAGCTTGCCGACCTCCGTGCGAAGCAGGCGGAGATCCAGAAGCAGAGCGACGAGCTGGAAAAGAGCATCGCGGAAAACAAGGATCAGACCAAGACGTTGGTCAGCCAGAAGGCGGAGATCGATCAGGAGATGGAGATGTCCCGCCAGAAGATCGAAAATCTCAACGAGCAGATCCAGCAGCTCAATCTGCTGATCGCCGAGAAGCAGACGGAGCTGGAAGCCTCCGTTGCAAAGGAAGAGGCGCTTCAGAAGCAGTATAAGGCGCGGCTTCGGTCGATGGAGGAGACGGGAAGCGTCTCGTATTGGTCAATTCTGTTCCGGGCCAGCAGCTTCTCCGATCTTCTGGACCGTGTGGATATGATCCGCGAGATCGCGGAATCCGATCAGCTCATGCTCAAGCAGCTTTCCGCGGCGACGCAGGCCGTCGAGACGGAGCGCGCCGATCTTGAGCAGCAGAAGCTGGATCTCCAGCAGACGGAGGATGACCTTGCGGTCGAGCAGGCAGAGCTGGAAACGAAGCGCGCCAAGGCAGATACCCTCATCACGCAGATGCAGGTGGAATATGCCTCGCTTTCGGATGAGTTCCTTGCGGCGGAGGCCGACGAGGCCGCAGTCCGTGAGCAGATCAAGAAGGCGGAAACGGATTACTTCAATGCGCTTGCCAAGGAGCAGGCGGCAGCCGCCGCTGCGGCTGCTGCGGCCAACAAGCCCTCCAGCGGCAGCAATAGCAGTTCCTCGTCCTCTTCGGGCGGCGCTTCCTCCGGCGGCTTCGCGTTCCCGCTGGCCTATTCCACGGGTGTGACTTGTGCCTACGGACCGCGCGTCCATCCGATCAACGGCAATAAGAGTTTCCATTACGGCGTCGATCTGGCCGCAGGGATGAACACGGAGATCTACGCGACGAAGAGCGGCACGGTCACCGGCGCAACCTATGGTGAGGCGAACGGCTATTATGTGACGATCAACCATGGCGACGGATATTCCAGTATCTATGCGCATATGACAAACTATGTGGTCTCCGTCGGCGACTCCGTCAAGCAGGGACAGCTGATCGGCTATGTCGGTACGACCGGCTGGTCCACCGGTCCGCATCTGCACTTTGAGATCCTGTATAACGGCTCGAATGTCAACCCGATGAACTACATATCCCTTCCCTGAGAATTAGACGCATCCCACAGCCCGTTTTCGGGCTGTGGGTCCGTTTCTGAAAGAGGTAATTGCCTGTGAAAAAGCCCGTCAAGATCTTGCTCCTTGTTTTATTGTTCCTGTTCGCCATCGGCGCGACCTTCTTTATCACCTATCACGAGGCTGGCGCCCTTTACAGGCTGGAGATGTCCTCCGGCTCCTCTGCTTCGCTCAAAACGGCGGAGATCAGCTCCTATCTCGAACGCTACTTTATTGATGATTACGACGAGAAGGAGCTTGCCGACGCAGCCGCGGAGGCAATGGTCGAGGCGACCGGCGACCGCTGGAGCTATTATCTCAGCGCGGAAGAATACGCCGACTACGAAGAAATGATGAACAACGCCTATGTCGGCATCGGCGTGACCATCCTGGAAAGTGAGGACGACGGCGGGCTGCGCATTGAGAGCGTGACGCCGGGAGGCCCGGCGGATGAAGCCGGGATCCATGTCGGCGACATTCTGATCTCCGTGGAGGGCCAGAGCGCGCTGGAGCTTGGCACGAGCGGCACGCGCGACGTTGTGCGCGGCGAAGAGGGGACGGACGTTCATCTGACCATCCGGCGGGATGGAAAGGACATGGAGCTGACGGTCACACGCAGGAGCATCGAGACCGAGGTCGCGTCCTGCGAGATGCTGGACGGTAAAATCGGCTATATCAAGATCGCAAACTTTGACAACCGCTGCGCCAACGAGACCATTGACTGCATCGAGCAGCTGCTCGCACAGGGCGCGAAGGCGCTCCTTTTTGACGTTCGCTTCAACGGCGGCGGTTACAAGGACGAGATGGTGAAGGTCCTCGACCGGCTGCTGCCGGAGGGCGAGCTGTTCCGGAGCGTGGATTACACCGGCGCGGAGGAGATCGACACCTCGGACGCCGAGTGCGTGACGCTCCCGATGGCCGTCCTTGTCAACGAGGACAGCTACTCTGCGGCGGAATTCTTCGCCGCGGCGCTTCAGGAGTATGACGCGGCGCAGGTCGTCGGCAGCAAGACGACCGGCAAGGGCAATTTCCAGACGGCGTTCCGGCTTTCGGACGGTTCGCTCCTGAATATCTCCATCGGCAAATACTTTACGCCCAACGGCGTGAGCCTGTCGGAGACCGGCGTGACGCCGGATGTGGAGCTGGATCTTTCGGACGACGATTATCTGGCGCTCTACATGGGCACGCTGGAGCATGCGGACGATGCGCAGCTTCAGGCGGCAGTCCGGCTTCTGCGCGAGAAAATCTCTTGACAGATCCAGGCAGATGCTTATATAATGACAACCGATTATAGGCGGAAAAGGCGTTTCGCCATGCAGTTTTAATTTGGAAGGACGGACAATTATGGCAAAGGAATTCAAAATCAGCACATTGCGTCTGAAGGAGCTTGAGCAGGAGCTTCAGTATTTGAAAACTACCCGCGAAAAGGAAGTCGCGGAGCAGATAAAGGAAGCGCGTTCCTTCGGTGACCTTTCCGAGAACAGCGAATACGACGAAGCGAAAAATGAGCAGGCGAAGCTTTATGGCCGCATCGCAGAGGTCGAGAACATCCTTGCGCACGCCGTCATTATCGACGAGACCGAGGAAGCCGCAGGCGTGATCGGCCTTGGCTGCACGATCAAGGTGCAGGATCTGGAGACCGGCGACGAGGAGCTTTACGCCATCGTCGGCTCGCAGGAGGCAAACCCGATGGAGTGCCGTATTTCCGATGACTCTCCGTTCGGCAAGGCGATGCTCGGCCACAAGGCCGGCGATACCGTGGAGATCGAGGCTCCGGTCGGAGCGCTCCGCTATAAGGTGCTGACTGTAGAAAAGTAACAAATGAGAGTGGGGTGCGTCCCCGGAGGAAGCTATGGCACAGGAAAAGAATCAGGAAGTTCAGAATGAAGTATCCGTAGGCGATCAGATCAAGGTGCGCCGCGAAAAGCTGGCCGCACTTCAGGCGGAGGGAAGAGATCCCTTCCAGCTGACGAAGTTCGTCGTGACGAGCAATGCGCAGGAGATCAGGGATCATTTCGACGAGATGGAGGGGAAACCTGTTTCCATCGCCGGACGCATGATGTCCAAGCGCGGGATGGGCAAGGTCTCTTTCTGCGACATTCAGGACAAGACCGGCCGCATCCAGCTCTACGCCCGCAAGGACGAGATGGACGAGGAGGAATATAACCGCTTCAAGAAGTACGATATCGGCGATATCGTCGGTATCGACGGCGAGGTTTTCCGCACCCAGCGCGGCGAAATGTCCGTGCGTGCAAAGACCATCACCCTGCTCTCCAAGTCTCTGCTGCCGCTGCCGGAGAAGTTCCACGGCCTGACCGATAAGGAGACGCGCTACCGTCAGCGCTATGTCGATCTGATCGTGAATCCCGAGGTCAAGCGGAATTTCATTATCCGTTCGCAGTTTATCAAGCATCTGCGGGACTATCTGGACAATATGGGCTATATCGAGGTCGAGACGCCGGTTCTGAACACCATTGCAGGCGGCGCGGCGGCACGTCCGTTTATCACGCACCACAATACGCTCGACATTGATATGTATATGCGCATTGCGACGGAGCTTCCGCTCAAGCGTCTGATCGTCGGCGGCATGGAGCGCGTTTACGAGGTCGGCCGTATCTTCCGCAACGAGGGCATGGACCCGAAGCACAACCCGGAGTTCACCACCGTCGAGCTGTATCAGGCTTATGCGGATTTCCACGACATGATGGATATTGCCGAGGGTGTTTACACCACCTTTGCGCAGAAATATCTTGGCACCTATGAGCTGGAGTGGATGGGTGAGAAGGTCGATCTGACGCCCGGCTGGCCGCGTCTGACGATGGTGGAGGCTGTCAAGAAATATGTCGGCGTGGACTTTGGCGCGATCACCGACGATGCAGAGGCCGTTGCGGCGGCAAAGGCCGTCGGCGTGGAGCTGGCGGAGGCCGCTGAAAAGACGTGGGGCAATGCACTCTATGCCTGCTTCGACCAGAAGGTCGAGGAGCACTTGGTGCAGCCGACGTTTATCACGATGTACCCGGTCGAGGTCAGCCCGCTGACCAAGCGCAGCCCGGCGGATCCGCGCCTGACGGAGCGCTTTGAGTTCTTCATCTGCTGCAGCGAGATGGGCAATGCCTACTCCGAGCTGAACGACCCGATCGACCAGCGTGCGCGCTTTATGAAGCAGGTCGAGCAGCGTGAACGCGGCGACGACGAGACGGAAATGCTCGACGAGGATTTCCTCACCGCGCTGGAATACGGTATGCCGCCCACGGGCGGTATGGGCATGGGCATCGACCGTGCGGTCATGCTCTTCACCGGCGCAGACACCATACGCGACGTCATCCTGTTCCCGACAATGAAGCCGTTGGACTCTGACAAGAAGGGTTCCAAGGAAGTTTCGGCTCCTGCGGAGGCTGCTCAGACGGCTCCCGTTGTGGAAGAAAAAATCGATTTTTCCAATGTTCAGATCGAGCCGCTGTTCCAGGATCAGGTGGATTTTGACACCTTCTCCAAGAGCGATTTCCGTGCCGTGAAGGTTAAGGAATGCGAAGCCGTGAAGAAGTCCAAAAAGCTCTTAAAGTTCGTTTTGGACGACGGAACCGGCACAGATAGGGTCATTTTGAGCGGAATTCACGAGTATTATGAGCCGGAAGAGCTGGTCGGTAAGACCTGCATTGCAATCACCAATCTGCCTCCGAGAGCGATGATGGGCATTGATTCCTGCGGTATGCTCATCTCCGCCGTGCATCACGAAAACGGCGAGGAAAAGCTCCATTTGCTGATGGTCGATCCTCACATTCCGGCAGGCGCAAAGCTCTATTGATTGC
>ENA-UAKS01000723-UAKS01000723.1-human-gut-metagenome-genome-assembly--contig:-NODE-723-length-11903-cov-4.549207_pt1 | contig 11903 bp, 9 predicted proteins | sample MGYA00243692_ERZ654452 | MGnify/ENA primary metagenome ERZ654452 (study PRJEB26926, sample SAMN06164442) | human gut metagenome | biome: ENVO:00009003; feature: ENVO:2100002; material: ENVO:00002003...
CCTAAGCCTTCGTCGGCAGCGTCAGATGTGTATAAGAGACAGACGCTACCTCGTGGCGGAGCAGGACGGGAAAATCATCGGCTATGCGGGCGCGTGGGTCATCCTCGATGAGAGCCACATCACCAACATCGCTGTGCTAAAGGAACACCGCGGGCAAGGGACGGGAAAACGCCTGACGCACGGGCTTCTGCAATACCTCTCTAACCTCGGTGCGGCATACGCGACGCTGGAAGTTCGCCGCAGCAATGAAATCGCGCAGAACCTCTATAAGTCGCTCGGTTTTGTGCAGCTTGGCGTTCGCAAGCGCTATTATGCCGACAATGGCGAAGACGCGCTCATCATGGTCTGCGACCACATGCCGGCGGCTGACCCGGATTTCACGGAAGCCGAAACGGTATTTGAAGAATAAGCAATGGCGCTCGTCACATGACGGGCGCTTTTTTGAAAGGAGCAGCCTATGGCGACGATTCTGGTGACGCACGGCATCCCGGCAGAGGGATTTTCGCTGCTTTCGGGAGAGAAAATCGTGATTCCGAAGCCGCTCATGCAGTTCTCAATGGACGAACTCGCGGCGCTGATTCCGGCGGCGGATGCGGTCGTTGCGTGCGGCGCGCTGCCGGGTGAAATCATCCGCAGGGGGACGAAGCTGCGCATTATCGCGGGCTATGGCGCGGGCTATGACGGCGTGGACGTGCGCGCGGCGGCGGAATGCGGCGTACCGGTCACGAATCTGCCCGACACCGTGACGGACAGCACGGCGGAGCTCGCCATCGGGCTGATGCTCGCGGTTTCGCGCAGAATTGGGGAAAACAGCCTCCGCGCGCGAGAGGAAGCGCCGGAAAACCTGTTCGGCATGGGCAAAAACATGGGGCGCAGTCTGCGCGGACAGACGCTGGGTCTCCTCGGCTGTGGGCGCATCGGCAAGCGGACGGCGGAAATCGCGGCGGCGCTCGGAATGCGCTGCATCGGGTACAGCCGGCACGGGGTGAATCATCCGCAGGTGGAAAGCGTGACCCTGCCGGAGCTGCTGACGCAGTCTGACGTGCTGTCTCTGCACTGCCCGCTGACGCAGGAGACGCGCCGACTGCTTGACCGTTCTGCGCTGGCGCGGATGAAGCAGGGGAGCATCCTCATCAACACGGCGCGCGGGGCGATTGTGGACTGTGACGCACTGGCGGATGCGCTGGAATCGGGTCATCTGCGCGGCGCAGGGCTGGACGTGTACCCGGATGAGCCGCACATTCCGCCGAGGCTGATCGCGCTGCCGCAGGTTGTCCTGACCCCGCACATCGGCACAAACACGCAGGAGACAAGGCAGCGGATGGCGGAGGGGTGCGCACGGCAAATTGCGGATGCACTGGCGGGAAAACGACCGGCGCATGTGGTGAATGGGGTAGAATAATGCCAAAATTAAAACAGCAGCAGGGGCGACAAGCGTCTCTGCTGCTGTTTTTGTGAAGGCAAGATAGCACGTTATTTCGTCCACGCGTCAAACTCTTCATCCGTCGCAAGCACGGTGTGTGAGCCGCCGGCGGAATGTTCCGTTCCTTGGGCGTAATCAATGCCGCTGGTGGCGTAGTTGTAGGTTAGCGCGACGCGGTGCTTTTCCACCACGGGATTGGGGTGGGGGATGGCGGACAGCAGGCTCTTGGTGTACAGATGAATCGGGTGGGAGAAAATCTCCTCCTTGCGGCTGGCGAGAACATACTCCTGTTCCTTCATCTTCAGCATTTCTGCGCGGGCGATTTTGCTCATGCCAATCCACTCGGTCAGCAGCAGCGTTACAATCACCAGACCGATGCCTTGGGGCATAAAAATCGCCAGCACGGACACGATCACCAGCCGCGGAATACTGTTGGCGATTTCGACGAAGCGCTGCATGATGCTGTCCACACGTCCGCCGAAGTAACCGGATAACAGCCCGTAGCTCATGCCAATGAGCATATCAATGATGATGGTGACGAAGGCAATCATCAGCGATACGCGCGCGCCGTACCACGTCCGTGTCCAGAGGTCGCGGCCGAGGTCGTCCGTGCCGAAGAGAAACGTTTTATCGGCATAAATGTCGTCGTAAGGTTCGCCCGTCACCATCTCGTGGATGGCAGGTACACGCGGACTGATGCCGACGGCGGCCTTCTTGCGTCCCTTGGCATTGAGCGCCGTGACGATTTCGTCATACGCATATCCGCTGAAAAGCGGCGCGACGAACGCCAGAAAAATCATCAGAAGTACCAGAATCAGCCCAATCATGGCGCGCTTGTTGCGGACAAAGTGCGTTGCGACACCCTTCCAGTAGCCTTGGGAAGCATAGTTGGTGTCGGTCGCAATGTCTGCCTGCTCCAACTGCGCAAAGTCCCCGGCGACCGGGACGTATTCCGCTGCCTGCACCGGCGGGCAGGTTTCTAACTGTTTCATTCGTTTGTTTCCAGATACAAGAGGCAGAGCGGTCTGCCTGAAGAGAACCGCTCTGCCTGAAGATTTCGATACGATTTTAGATTGGCTCAGCCTCTTCTAAAAGCGCACACGACTGATTACTTGATGACGGCACTCTTATACACGCGGTTCAGCGCGACAGGATGGAATTCAATTCCCTCAACGCCCTCAGTAATCAGGTTTGCATTTGCCTTGGTGAACAGCGGCGCAATGACAGCTTCCTGCATGACGAGGGTTTCCGCCTTGAACAGCGCCTCCCAGCCACTTTTTCATCCGGGTTTCACCCTTTCTATATTTTGAAATGCAGGAACGATACACGAAACTTGCATTTCATGGACGAATCATACCATCAAGAAAAGGTAAAGGGGCGATGAACGAAAAAACATGAAATGTGCAAAGTGGAGTGCACAGAGGGAAAATAAGAACAAGAGAAAAACAAAGGAATGTCCCAAATGGTGCGGAGAAAAGCAAACGCCGAAAAGTTCGAGAAGCCGTTTGAATACCATATACCTGAATCGGCAGTGAAAACATCTGGTATCACATGGTTCCTAAATGCTTGACTTTTCGTGCTGCCTATGTTATCTTCCTATTGTAGCGTTTGCTTTTTCTGCAGCCCCTTGCCGACGACTTGCATCTCCGCAAAGGGACGGTTATGCCACACTCCCCACCACCGTTAGGAGGTATCACAATGGATGACATTCTGTTTACCTGTGCAGGAACGAGCGACCCTGTTCGCGGCAATCGCGACGGCGGCATTCTGCATATCATGCGCTATTATCACCCGAAGCGAGTATATCTCTTCCTCAGCCAGCAAATTGCCGATTTGGAAGCACAAGATCACCGCTTTGAAAAGACTTTCCAGCACATGCAGGAAGTCTGTGCAGCGCAAGGCATCGTTTATCAGCCCAGTCTTTTTATGCATAATAGCCGGCTGTGTGACGCCTCCAAGATAGACCTTGTCGAAAAGCCGCTGCTGGAGTATTTCACCTCTGTTGCCGCAGAAAATCCGAATTGCCGCATTCTGCTGAACCTGAGTTCTGGCACGCCCCAAATGAAAACGCTGATGCAGTTTCTTTCGGTTGATTCTCCTTACCATGTGTTAGGGGTTCAGGTTGATGGCCCGCAGCAAAACAAAAAAGATCAGTCGCGCACGGACAACGAAACATATAACGTTGACTACGAATTGGCAACAAACTTTGATGATGAGCCGGATTGTCTGCCGGAAGGCGAACGGCGCAACAGAACGTCTGAGCCGGAAATGTTTGCCATCAAGCATCAGCGCCATCGCCATCAGCTGCTGAAACTGCTGGAGCGGCAGGACTATGACGCCATGCTGGATATGTCGCAGAATTTACCCAAACAGCTGCAAACGCTGCTCCAGCATTTGAACGCAAGAAACAACTTGCAAAGCGAGGAAGCCTACAAGCTGTCAAAGGAGCTGACGGATTTAGGCTTTCCGCTGTATCCAGCGATGAAAAGTGATTCGCATTACCGCGATTTAAGCGAGTACTACCTGCTGCTGCGCAATCTGCAAAAACTGGGGCGGTATTCGGAATTTGTGCTGCGGCTGAATCCGTTTTTGACGGAGCTGCTATATACCCTGCTTATGCAGACGGAATTTGCTGGCTATCTGAAAAAGAGCAACGGTCGAATTGATGTCGCGACGGATGTGCTGAACAGCAAGCAACCGGAACTGATGAAAAGGCTTCAAGCCGAAGCGCAGAGAACGCTGCTTGATTACAAAAATTTTAGCATCTTTCTTGGCATTTCTATGCTGCTTGTCACAGATACACTCTCCGACGCGCATCAGAATTTCCTTCGTGCCTGCAATGCCCTCAACACAGCGCAGCGCAACACAGCCGCGCATCAGCTTCATGCTGTGCTGGAAGAGGACATCAAGCACGATTGCTTCTTCGGCATCAAGCACTATGGTTCTGCTGAAATTGTGCAGAAATTAGGCGAACTGCTGGCACAGGCATACCCGGATGTGTGCGACAAGTCGCTTTTCAGGATTTACGACCGCTGCAACGACTACATCAAGGCGCATTTACAGCTGGGCGCTGCGAACCTCTAATTTTTGTGCGCCAAATCGGCAGCTTTTTCAGAGGTTCACACCGCTTTGGGGATTGTTTTGACCAGTTTTGGGTGTTGTTTTGTCGAACTTTCGCTTGACTTTTTCTGTTGCTTGTGCTATTCTTCCATTATCAGCACAGCTTCTTTTGTGGAGCTTTGCTGATACAGCTTAGCCCCGCGAGGGGACGGTTACCTTTACCGCATCGATCGATACCAACAACCCCTTGCAGGATACAGCTTAGCCCCGCGAGGGGACGGTTACATATTGGCACTTGTAAGATCTCTCAGGTTCATATTGGATGCAGCTTAGCCCCGCGAGGGGACGGTTACGTGTTGGCGGTTTTGGTTTTCCGCGACGCCTTGATGCAGCTTAGCCCCGCGAGGGGACGGTTACGATTTTGTCAATCCCCTTGTGTTATGCTTTGTGTGGATGCAGCTTATCCCCGCGAGGGGACGGTTACATCATCCGGGAAGTCAGGAAGATCCCCCGTAGCAGGATACAGCTTAGCCCCGCGAGGGGACGGTTACGCTCTCTTCCTGGAGCTGCACTCCAATTTCAAGATACAGCTTAGCCCCGCGAGGGGACGGTTACTTTTAGGCACAGCTGCCGTTTTCCACTGTCACAGATACAGCTTAGCCCCGCGAGGGGACGGTTACTTCACCTTTCGAGAATCCTCTATATGGAGAAGAGATGCAACTTATCCCCGCAAGGGGACACCCCGTGTGTTTTCTCCGGCAAATTTCCGTCATTTTATTGACAATTCGCACATTCTCTGCTATACTTCATGGTGAACTTTTCCTTCTTGTTAACGGAGGTGGTTTTTTGAACGAATTAACTTTACAGGCAACCTTCGCCGGTCTGCTGCATGACATCGGCAAACTTGTCTGGCGCGCTGGACTGGGGAAACGCACGCACGCGTTCGCGGGCGCAGAATACTTGAAAGCACATTTTGCCAATCCCAAAGCGCAGAATTTCCTCGCCTGCGTGCAGTATCATCACGAGAAGGCGCTGCGTGCGGCTTCCTTGCCGGCGAATCATCCCGCCTATATCACCTGTGCAGCCGACTCGATTGCTGCCTCCATCGACCGCCGCGGCATCGAATCGGGCAATCAGGATTATGATGCTTCACAGCCGCTGCTGTCCATTTTCTCGCATCTTAATGGCGAACATCCCAAACAGTTTGTCGCTCCTATTCAGCCAAGCGGCAGCGTTCCGTTTCCCGTTTCCGCCGCATCCGCTGCGAAAAGCGACTATGAGCAGCTCCTCCACCATTTTGAGCAGGGCTTATCGCACATCGGCTATGGCGCGGAATGGCTGAATGCGCTGCTTGCCTTGCTGGAAGAATGCACGTCCACTGTTCCTGCCAGTACCTATCGCGCGCAAAGTGAGGATGTTTCGCTGTATGACCATCTGAAAGTCACCGCTGCCGTCAGCGCCTGCATCAGCGAATATCTGCTGGCACAGGGGATTGACAATTGGCGGGACTATTTGCAGTCTCCCACCTCTGATTTCCGCAAAACCAACGTTTTTCTTTTGTACACCGCTGATATTTCCGGTATTCAGAAGTTCATTTACACCGTCGCCACCTGCGGCGCACAGCGCGCACTCCGCAGCCGTTCCTTCTTTCTGGAGCTGTTCATGGAGAATTACATCGACCTTGTGCTGGATGCGTGTGGTCTCAGCCGTGCGAATCTGCTTTACAGCGGCGGCGGGCATTGCTATCTGCTGCTGCCCAACACGGATGCCGTCAGAGCCACAGTGCGTGAAGTCAACCGAAAGACAAATGACTGGCTGATTGCGCAGTTTGGCATCCAGCTTTTCCTTGCCAACGGATGGTGTCCGTGCAGTGCTGATGCGCTGTGCAATCGCCCCGCGGAAGAATCCCCCTACAAGGAGATTTTCGCCAAGGCTTCCGCTGTCCTCAGTCAGCATAAGCTGCAGCGTTATTCCGTTGCGCAAATCAAGTGCTTGAATCAGTTTGCCGATGCGCTTTCCGGGCGCGAATGCACCGTCTGCGGGCGCGTGGACAATTTGCAGGAGAATCGCTGCCCGTGGTGCCGCGCATTCGAGAACATTTCGCGGAAATTGCAGAATCCGCAGTATACCGCTTTCTGCATCACCCGCGATTCATCCGCATACGACTTGACCCTGCCTGACCGCAATGGTCAGGATGTTTCCCTGCTTTTGCTGACGGAGGACGAAGCCGCCAAGCAAATTGCGCAAGACCGGCAGATGATTCGCTTGTACGGCAAAAATCGCACCATTCTCGGCGCGCAGATCTGCACACGACTCGACTTGTGCGATTATTATGCCAGCAATCTGAACACATCGTTGGCGGCGCAGTCCGAGGGGATTCGCCGCCTTGCCATCTGCCGCATGGATGTGGACAATCTGGGCGAAGCGTTCATTTCCGGCTTTGAGCAGAAGGACAAGCCGCTGCCGAAGGAACGGTATCATTTCGTCACACTCTCCCGAACGACCGCGTTTTCTCGGCAAATGTCGCTCTTCTTCAAGCGCTATATGAACCTTGTGCTAACGCAGAATGAACAAAAGCCGCTGCAAATTGCCGTCATTTATTCCGGCGGCGACGATGTGTTTCTGCTGGGCGCGTGGAATGACGTCATCACCGCGGCAACGCGGATTGCGGATGCTTTCCACGCCTACACCTCCGGCGCATTGACCATCAGCGCAGGCATTGGGATGTACGATGCGAAATATCCCATCCGCATGGCTGCCGAAGAAACGGCCGCCTTGGAGCAGCACGCCAAAAACGAGCCCGGCAAAAATGCGATTGCCTTGTTTGATCCGCAGGAACATCACACCTATTCGTGGCCTGTCTTTACCAGCGCCGTCTTGGGCGAAAAATATCAGGCGCTGAAAACCTTTTTCGATGGGCAGGATGAGCGCAGGATGGCTTTCCTGTACAACATCACGCAGCTGCTTCGTCTCGCATCCACAGACAAGCTGAATCTGGCACGGTTAGCCTATCTGCTGGCACGCCTGAAGCCAAGCAGCTTTGATAAGGAAAAAAGCGCACAGTACGACGCATTCTCCAAGGCGGTGTACCGCTGGGCAGCCATTCCGCAAGAGCGCGACCAGCTCATCACTGCCATCTACCTATATGTCTACTTGAACAGAAAGGTGGAAGATTCAAATGGCTTACAACAATAACTACAATAGCTATAACAATCAGCGGCAGCCATCCAGAGGCGGCTTCACACCTGCGCCTGCCGCTCCGGTTGAACCCAAGGCAATCCCGGCAAACTATGTTGATCTTGCAGAAACGCTGATGAGCGCAAATTCAAAAAGCATCACAACATCCAAGCTGCGCAACTGGTTCAGCATTGCCAACGATATCTATAATGTAGAAAGCCGCAGCAGCGAAATCGGCCTGAAGCCGGAAAGCTGTACAAAACTGCTGAATTTGCGCGTGCGCATTGTCTACGATGCCGGCAAGGATTCCAAGATTAAGGATTTTGTCACCAGCGCGAATTTGCTTTCGTATATCAAAGGCATCGGCAGCAGCCGCGAGCAGATGATTCGTTTTGCGCAGTACATGGAAGCCTTGGTTGCTTATCATAAATACTTCGGCGGGAGGGAAGCATAACAATGTACGGAAAAATTATCATCCACTGCGTTTTGACCGTCAAAACAGGATTGCATATTGGGGATTCCTCTGCCTTTTCTGCCATTGGCGCAGTGGACAGCCCGGTTGTTCGCGACCCTTACACCAATCGGCCCATTATTCCCGGCAGCAGTTTGAAGGGAAAAATCCGCACGCTGCTTGTTCGCAGCAAATGCAAGGATATTGAGCATATGCCCGACCACAAGGATGACGACTCCGCCATTTTGCGGCTTTTCGGTTCCGCTGCGCCTGTCAAACGTTCCCGGCTTCAGTTCGCTGACTGCTTTGTATCCAATGCCAGCGATTTTGCAAGCATTGGTTTGACGGAAGTAAAGGCGGAAAACACCATTAACCGTCAAACCAGCCAAGCTAATCCGCGGCAAATTGAACGCGTTACAGCAGGCGTTCAGTTTGGCTGCACCATTGTGTACGATATTGAAAATTCCAGTGAGCTGACCCCCGATTTGCAGATGCTGGCGCTTGGCATGAAGCTGCTTCAGATGGACTATCTGGGCGGTCATGGTTCGCGCGGCAGCGGGCGGGTCGGCTTTTCCGATTTTTCTTTCCAGCATTTTCAGGATGAAACCTCCGACCAAACGTTGATGGACATTTTCAAGGAGGCCGAGAACTATGAATTATTCCCTAATTCGTCTGCGGTTTGATGGCCTTGCTCACTTCGGCACTTCCGATTCCGCGCTTTCCTTATTCACATCAGAAGATCATTTCTATGCCGATACGCTCTTTTCCGCACTTTGCCACACTGCATTGTCTCTCCACGGCATTGATGGACTCCATTCGCTCCTTCAGCAGGCTGCGGATGGTTCATTGCTGCTCAGTGACAGTATGCCGTGGCATCGTACCGCGCACGGTGTTGATTACTACCTGCCCAAGCCTTGCAGGACTTTTTCTCGTCTCCCGCAAAAACAGGACATACCGCAGGGCAGCCGCAAAGCAATGAAAAAACTTGCATGGATTCCCGTTCGCAGCTTTTCTGATTTCTGGCGTTCTATTGCCGGAGAAGCCTCTTATCAGCCGCAGCCGGATGCTTTCGGGACACTTGCGGGCAGAACGCAGGCCGCCGTATCCGACGAAACGGATGCCGTTCCCTATCAGGTGGGCGCATATCGCTTCTTTCCCGATTGCGGTTTGTATGTGCTGATTGGTTGCAAGGAGCAGCGTCAGCTGGATTATTGCGCCGAATTGTTTACGGTGCTTGGTTTGTCCGGCATTGGCGGAAAAACCAGCGTCGGCTACGGGCGTTTTACCGTCGAAGAGCAGATTCGTTTGGACGATTCTGATGATTCCCAGCTGGTATTCCTCCAACATGCGCTGGCGGACGCATCTGCGCCCTATCAATTGCTGCTGACAACCAGTTTGCCGCGCGATGATGAGCTGGAACAAACCATGCAGCACGCGCAGTATCGGCTGATTCGCCGGAGTGGTTTCATCCAATCAAACACATTTAATGCAGAGCCATTCAAAAAGCAAACGCAGTATTACCTTGCCGCCGGCGCAACTTGTACGCAGCGTTATCACGGGGATTTGTACACCGTTGCCGAATCGGGCAATCACCCCGTTTACCGCTATTCCAAGCCGATGTTTCTGGGGGTGAAGGCATGATTGAATCAGGAACGCTCCAATGCTTTGACTTGACGCTGACAACGCAAGGGCTGCTCCACATTGGGGACGGCAAAGTCATCCCGAAAAAATTTTACATGCTGAACGGCAATACCATCTCCTACATTGATGAAGAACGGCTGTTTGCCCTCCTCCTCCGTCGAAATCAGCTGGAGCGTTTTGAAGCCTATTGCCTTGGTGCGGACACAGATTTAGGACGCTTCTTCAAGAGCATTGCACTTTCTCCCGCTGAGCAGCATGCGCTTGTGCGCTGCACCTTCCGCAGTGCCGATGCACTTGATGAAAACCACTCGTGCAAGGAAATTCGTCCGTTTATCCGCAACACGGCCAATCAGGTTTACGTTCCCGGCAGCAGTATCAAAGGCGCGCTGCGCACAGCTCTGCTTTTTTCCATGATTCAGCAGGATGGCAGCAAAAAAGCCCCTCTTGATTGGCAGAAGCCAAGGGGCGCTTTTGAAGCACGTTATCTCCATCAATTGTATCCGCAGATTGAGCGCGATACACCGCAGAAAGACATTCTACGCGGACTTTCTGTTTCCGACAGTCAAGTCATCGCAGACAGTGCCATGTGTTTAAGCTGCAAGTGCGATGCCAGCGTCAGCGGCGCTGTCCGCAAACTGCCTGTCTGCCGTGAGTGCATTGTACCTGGGCAGCTGATTCATACTACGCTGACGTTGGACCAGTCCATCCTGCGCGGCAGAATTACCAAGGAATCCTTGCTGCGTGCCATCCAAACCTTTGCCGCATACCATCAAAAAACGTACGCTGAACATTTTACCGTGCCTGACCATGCGCATTATCAGCTTGCAGCGTTAACGCTCTTTCTTGGCGGCGGCGCCGGCTTTTTCAGCAAAACGCTGTCGTACCCCTATGAGGGAAAGCAGCTTGCTTTGCAGCATGTTTCTGCGTTCATGTGCAAGTCTTTCCGTGCGCATCATCATGAAAAAGACCCTGCACTGGGCATCTCCCCGCATACTATGAAATATGGACTGTATCATCAGGAGTTATTCCCGTTCGGTCCATGCAAGGTGGATATTCTATGATAAAACAATACCGAATCAGCTTGGAAAGCAAGCAAGCTGGGCTCAATGCGTCGATTGCCTATCCGCTTTACGCATGGCTGTTGTCACAAGTGCCGACGGAAGTTGGTACGGCGCTTCACGAGCAAGCGACCCGTCCAATCAATCAGTATATTCTTTGGAATGCTGCTGCCAATCGCGGCGAATGGGTGGTTAACCTCATGACCGACGAGATGGTCGAAATATTTTCGCCTGTCTTGAATGCACTTTCCGTCATTGCTCTGCGAAGCGGCACATTGCTTGCTACCGCAGGAAGCACCGTGGAAGTCCCAAATTTCCAGCATTTGTTGAAGTGCGGCGAATCGCTGTCAAACGTTCAACTTTTTCCAATCCACTTTCTAACGCCCACAACGTTCAAGCAGGATAAGCGTTATGTGATTTTCCCGCAGGAATCGTTGATTTTACAGTCCCTGATCTCCCGCTGGAATGTCAGTTTTCCTGAAGCTCCGATGGATGACGAAGATGCTTTTCAGGCACTTCTGCGCGGCATTCACATTGTGGATTACAATTTGCACACCACACGCTATCCAATGAAGCAAGTGCGGCTTCCTGCATTTCAGGGGCGGATTAGCATCGAAACGCGCCTGCCTGCGCCCATGATGGCGCTGTGGACAACGCTGTACAGCTTTGCCCCTTATGCCGGGATTGGTGTCAAGACGACGCTGGGGATGGGCGGCGTGTCAATGATGAAGGCATCCAATCTGCCTGTGTGACCCCTCTATTTAATGATATATTTCGGATGCCCACACATGAACGACAGGCGTTCCCCGATGGAAAGCCCCTGTGATTAACCCAGCCACCTCCTATGCGAGTAGAAGAATCGCATGGGAGGATTTTTGTGTGCGTCCAGCATGGGCAACAACTAATACTATTTCCAGATTCAACCGCGCCACCGACTCGCGCCTTTTCCACTCTGTCGTTCGCTCATTCCACTTAGCGTATATTGATTTTTCTTTGGTGATTTTTGAGACGCTGCGCCAAATGGAAAGCAATCCGCAATGTAAATGGTAAACTGTACTTGAGCCACTTAGGCAAAAAAGGGAACGAATACTTG
>ENA-UAKS01000731-UAKS01000731.1-human-gut-metagenome-genome-assembly--contig:-NODE-731-length-11834-cov-8.539010_pt1 | contig 11834 bp, 12 predicted proteins | sample MGYA00243692_ERZ654452 | MGnify/ENA primary metagenome ERZ654452 (study PRJEB26926, sample SAMN06164442) | human gut metagenome | biome: ENVO:00009003; feature: ENVO:2100002; material: ENVO:00002003...
ACGAGATCGCTCAGTGTCTCGTGGGCTCGGAGATGTGTATAAGAGACAGCGATTAAGGACACAATTTGGACAAATTTATTTAGTATAGTAATACCTGTAAAGGAGATACACCTTTACAAATTCCCTTTTTTAAACATTTTTTCATAAACTAAACTCCTCGAAAAGAAGCCGCTTCCCTCGGCTTCTTTTCACGTTATGGGGGTTTACATTTCAAGCTTTTTCCCATATTATGATTAAAGGGTCACCTTAGTGACCCGCACTACACCTAGAAAGCAACATGTAGTAATCTGATTAATCATAAATGAGGAGATTCACAATCACATGAATTTTTTTCTCGCACCGATGCAAGGGCTGACCGGATATACAGTAAGAAATGCATTCCACCACCATTTTGACTACATAGACAAATACTACACACCGTTCATTCCTGCCGCAAAGCGCATGAATGCCAAGATAAAAAGAGACATAGACCCGGTAAACAACGACGGAATCACTCTCATACCGCAGGCCATGTCTATAGTGGCAGACGAGGTCATCGACCTGCACAGGCAGCTTGTTCCTTACGGATATGATGAGATAAATGTAAATCTCGGCTGTCCGTCAGGTACCGTCGTATCCAAGAAACGAGGCTCCGGCATACTCGCATATCCTGATATGCTGGATAGCTTCCTTGATGAGCTGTATACAAAAGCTGATTTTCCTGTTTCAATAAAAACCCGCGTGGGCTTTAACGATGATGAGCTATGGCCCAGGCTTATCGAAATATACAGTAAATATCCGATAAGTGAGCTTACCGTGCATCCGAGAGTCCAGAAGGATTTTTATAAAAATACGCCGCGCATGGATGACTTCGCCCTCGCCATGCAGAAAATAAATCCTGATAAAACCATACTCTGCTACAACGGAGATATCACTGATACTAATAGTTTTAATGCCCTAACTGACTGCTTCCCTGATATTGATGAAATCATGATAGGCCGCGGACTGTTTGCAAATCCTGCTCTTATCGCAGAGCTTAAGGGTATAAGCATGGATAAAGCCGAGCTTCGCGAGCGCTTAAAGAACTGGCATGATGAGATTTTATCCGGTTATCTGTCCATCTTTTCAGGTGAAAAGGATGCCATTTTCCGCATGAAGGAAATCTGGGCATATATGCATGGGCTGTTTTCTGACTCTGAAAAGCTCTGGAAGAAAATTAAAAAATGCCAGACGCTTAATGACTATAAGTCAATCGTTCGAATGGCATTTGATGCTTTTTAAAATATAAACACTTTACTTTCTTGCAATTCTGTGAAGCTGTGGCCTTATGGTGATATCTGTCATCACAAGGCCTTCTCTTTGCCCCAAAACATAAAGCACTGCTTCTGCAACCTCATTTGGCTGTATTCTTGCAGCTTCATTTTCATCCACTGTAAAATCAGCATTCCTGTACAGATTGGTGTCGGTCATATCAGGCTCTAAATTTACCACACGCACACCGTACTTTCTCGCCTCCTCAAACAGGCTGTGGGAAAAGCTCGTAAGCCCCGCCTTTGTGGCACCATAGGCACAGCCGTGCGGATTCGCCTTTTCAGCAGTGATTGATGAGATATTTATTATTGTTCCTTTGTTTTTCTTTAAATCGCGAAGCAGCAGATTTGTGATAATCATCGGTGCCTCAAGATTTGTCCTTACCATCTGTGATATTTTTACAGGATTAAGTTCCTCATGAAGAGCGTAAAAGCCGACGCCTGCATTGTTTATGAGAAGTGATATGTCATGATTTTTATTAATTTCTTTTATTGTCTTGATGAGCTTTGCGGTATCGGTAATATCGCATACTATACGCTCTATCCCTGCGATATCATCACTTTGATTGAAGCTTCTTCCTATTCCGTAAATCAGCCAGCCATTCGCTGCAAGCTGCCTGCATATAGCTTTTCCGATTCCGGAAGACGCCCCGGTTACAATTGCTTTGTTCATCTGATTGCTCCTTTATACTTTGACCCTTTAATCATACCATGTGATATATATATATTGAAAATGTATTGCAATAATATCACTTCCACATAAATATCCTGTCCTTATCCACATATTCGGATACAGCCTGTATCATAAACTCTTCCATATCACTTCGTATGTTTTCCGGATACTGGTAATACCCATTCACATTGTCGTATGGAAAATTCACCACAGCACTACGAGGCATGTCCTTTCGCATTTTCTTCAGATAATCCTGCGATATGCGGAAGCTTCCGATACTCACATCCCACAGCTTAGAACCGTCTATCTGTGAAAATACGTCATCCACCAGCCTGCTGTATTCACCTCTCCAGTCCTTGCAGTATATCATCGGATCAAAGCACAGTCGCACTGGAAATCCACTATCCATAGCACATTTTGCTGCCTGAATCCGCTCCATAGGTGCGGACGCAAAATGCTCATACTCTGCTGCAACCCTTTGAGGCGAAACTGTATAGGCAATAATTACCCTGTCACAGGCTTCGTAATTGCTCCACAAATCACACCTGCCACTCTTGGTGCGGATTTCAATTGTAAGATTCTCATGCTTTTTTGTAAAAGCAATCCATTCCCTCACAAAGCCGGTAAGCGACTCTATGGCCACGAGGTCTGCATCATATGACACGCAAAGATATATGCTTTTTTTCGCCAGAAGTGCTTCAAGCTCCGCAAAAATATCCTCCAAATTTACAAACACCACAAGATTACCAGACGGATACATGCCCTTTAAATAGCAGTATTCGCAGTCAAATATGCAGTTCATCATGCATGAGCAATAGTAGAAATTCTCATTTCCAAAGCTCTGACACACCGGTGCACCTTCATATATGCAGCCGCTTGTATTCTCTGCCAGAATGAGCGCCTTGGCATTGCTTTGAGCAGAAATACTCTGCTTTTTGCGGCAGAAAACATCCTTGTAGTGGTCAATTTCTATGACTGTTGTATTATTCAGCTTTTCTAAAATCTGCTTTGTACGTGGATGCTCGGCCACGCCTTTTTCCACATATACATGTGAAAACATTTTATTGTATTGGCACATTTGACATTTCCTTCTTACAACAATCTCTGTTTCAATTCAAACAGACATTTCTTTCCTTCACGCTTGCTCTCACACGGCAGCAAGCCATTTGTATAGTACTCATCCAGAACAGCTTTATAATCTATACCACTTAGTCTGCAATACTTTATAAGCTGTGCCAGCTGATCTCCCATTACCTTGGAACAGCGCATATCGCAAATCAGCCTGTCCATATTCCAAGAGGATTTAGTATCATCTGTCGCATTGCCGTCTGCCATATTTTCGCCTTTAGTCTTATCATCTATTGAAGTTTTATTACCACCTACGCTTAAAAGTATATCAATATAGCCGCATATTTTGTCTTCCTGCAAAGCAAAAAGCTCTGTGATTTTCGACTGGTCAATTCTCTCACCGGCATCTGAAACAAGCTTTATAAAATGCATACGATGCGGTCCCACGAAAAACGCTGCTGCCTGATAAACGGCGGCCGCCTCCATATCATATACAACTGAATCGCGCCCTTCATTGAGCACCCTTGTGACCGTTACTATTTCACACTCCATAAGATTTGTTTTCATCAGCATATCGGGGTAAAATGTACGCCCTGTCATCTGCTCGGTGAGCTTGTTTCCAAGAAATATACTGCCTAAACAGGTCTCATTGCCAAAACCTGCGCCACACCCCACATTCAAAATCTCATCATCAGGTGAAATCCCATAAGCACCACCGATATTTGAAACCGCTGCCGCCGCATTGATTTCTCCTACACCTGTTATCACAAGCCTGATACTATCATTTGCAAACACGTCAAACCTGACTGTTTCAGGGCTTTTTTCCTTTTTTAAGCCATAGTGGTCTATTATATTTTTTGCCTCAGCGTAAAAAGCGCTAAATATATAAATCATAGATAATTCCTTCAAATATTCCTGCATGCATCAACAGGATTTATCTCTCGAGCTCCTTTAAAAGCTTAGTCCTGTTGCTTCCAACCATGAGCTTTTCATTGTAGATATCGTATTTTTCACATTCATTCTCAGCTAAAAAGCTGCTGATTTCCGGTGTAATGGTCAGCTCTGTCACAAAGACAAGCATCTCCTGTCCGTCTGAGAATACATCCTCCACAAAATCAAATGCATGGTTTAGCTTCTCTCCTGCCGCATCCTCCATCGTCGAAAGCTTCTCAGATTCTTCGGTGAAATCATCCATCACCGTATCAAAATCACCCTTGATATGCTTTAAGACATCCTGTCTGATGTAATACTCCCTTGGCAAAATAAGAGAGCTCTCCTTCAATATCTCCATATTCCTTGAAAACTGCTCCACAGCACTGTTGTACAGCGCCTGCTGCTCCTCAAGGCTGCTTTGTGACTTTCTGTATTCCTTCAAAAACTCATACCATAGCTGCACCATTTTCCGCTCTCTGGCCACATCCGAAAAAACAACCGTAAGTCCGCTTAAAAGCAGATTTACCACAGTGATTCTCTCATCGAAATCGGCATCAAATATACGCTTATACACTGACTTTTTCACGTTTCCGGAAAGTATATCGCTTATACCGTAATCCTCATTGTATTTCCTGTAGATTTCCAGATATGCGTACACATCCTCTGCTATATCTGGATGATGGATAAACTCACCTATTACGTCCTCCGTGACTGCAAGCTCTCCCGCCTCATACACCTTAAGCAGGCTGCTTAAATCCTCCCAGCCTCTTGCCGTGACGAAATTCATGCCGTCCACGTCTGTTTCCACCTTATAAAAATTGTTTGGGTGAAGCTCCAGATAGCTTAAAAGTGCATCATGGATATGCACATCTCTGGCATATTCCTTCCACACCTGATAGTCAGCTTCTATCGATATATATCTGACACGGTCGAGCGTAACCATATCAAAATCACGCACTGATTTATTGTACTCAGGCGGATTTCCTGCCGCAACAATCACCCAGCCCTTGGGAACAGCCTGATTGCCAAATGTCTTGCACTGCAAAAACTGAAGCATCGTAGGCGCAAGTGTCTCGGACACGCAGTTTATCTCATCAATAAAAAGTATGCCCTCCTTAAGCCCTGTTGCTTCCATTCTTTCATAGACGCTGGCTATAATCTCACTCATCGTGTATTCCGTGACGGAATAGCTCTTTCCGTCATACTCACGCTCCTTTATAAACGGCAGTCCTACCGCTGACTGGCGCGTGTGATGCGTGATGGTATATGCCACAAGACCTATTTTGCACTCTCTTGCAATCTGCTCCATAATCTGTGTCTTGCCTACGCCGGGCGGTCCGATTAAGAGCATCGGTCTCTGCCTGATCTGCGGTATCACGTACTCTCCATGTGCATCCTTTGACAGGTATGCTTTCACAGTATTTTTCACTTCGTTTTTTGCCTGTTTTATATTCATATTGTTTCCTCCAGCTCCACCTGCATCGCCCATGGCGGCACCTCATTACCCTCATATGCACCAACCGACACAAATGCGCATTTGTACGATGGACACTTTGCCGGGAAAATTCCCTTGCCATCAGTAAAATATATAAGTCCGCACATATTCTTAAGCTCTCCCTTATCCAGAAGGTCTCTCACATACGAAAATGCCGGTCTGAAATCTGTGCCTCCGCCTCCTACGAGCGTAAACTTGTTTAAAAGCGGCTTAATCTGCTTTTCATCTGTAATTTCCTCGTCCGTCTTTACGCTGTCATCACACTGTATGATGCGTATTTTATTCCTGACAAAAAAACTGTCAGACTCCGTGAGAATCGTAAAGGTCTCCTGTAAAAAGTGCTCCACCAGCTCCCCACTCACAGAATAGCTCGTATCAAGCACTATGACAAAATCCCTTATCTTGTATGTCTCCCTCGTTTCAAGAGGCTCAATGAGCGGCATATTGCCGTAAAGCGAAAGTCCATACGCGTAATACCCCATATCAAAGGAATCGTAATCTGCATGTACCTCCTCACGAAGCACTGCAAACCTGCGCAGAAACTCCTTGTAGCTTCGTCTGCTTCTTTTTGCGGACAGTTCCCTCATCATTACCTGCTCGCCCTCAGATTCACTGTCCTTTGAATGTTTTTTCTCCATGCGTGTCTGTCTGGATATTTTCTGCCACTGCTTTTGAGCCTCGGATGAACTTAGTGGCATAGCATTGTCGTTTTTCTCCTCCGGCCAAAGGGCGTGGTCATCTGTGTAAAATTCCCGTGCCAGAAGTGCAAGCTCATTTTTATCCTTTGTGTTTGCAATATCATCTATATCCGTGATTTCTTCAGCCTTTATTTCTGCATACTGCTTGTATAGCCATGCGTACAAAGCTCCCGAAGCAATCACGATATGCTCTTTTTTAAGCCTCTCATACGTGGTTTTTCTTATATAGCTTAGGATACGCTTTGTGCTTTTCTTTTCCATTGTATCAATCGTGTACTCAACCATTATATCACATGCTGTATTCCACAGGAATTCATCCCTCTCACCTTTAGTCCACAGGTGAAAAAACAGACAGTGCAGCACACTGTGCAGATAAGCCCGGTTCAGATACATGCCATTTTTCTTAAATATATCAATCAGCCTGATTGGATTGTAATAAATATATGTGCCGTCAGTTGCCATGGAATAAAGCTGCTCGTTCACCTTTGGTGAAAGAGCCGAGAGCGCCAGCTTCATAAAAGGCATGTCGAGATACAACTCGCACTGTATTTCATCTATTATTTTCTGTGACATTTCCTCCTGCCACTCTGAATCTGTCTGGACATGTTTTTTCATGAAGGAGCCTCCTTTCCCATACACTTCTCCATTTCTCGCACCAATAGTGCGAGTTTTTAGCCTTTGCATTTACACTCAGATTTAAAATTCAAACCGCTTTTTCCTGGATACCGCCAGATTTTCTTTCTTAAATCTGTGCAAAATCACACTGCCCTCACTCCATTCATCCTGTGCGGCAAGCGCAATCATATCAGTAACTGTCATGGCATCAGCGATAAAACTCTCCTCTGCGTCTTTAAGCTCCAGAAAACTCTGCAGCAGGCGCGAATCTCTTTTTCTCATGATAAGCTCAGACAGCCTTTTTTTATGACTTACAATATACTCCAAAAACTGCTGCCTCGCTTCTTTTGAAAGCTCATACACATAAATAAGCCTGTAAAAAGCCATATCTAAAAGATCTTTCTCACTCTCCTGCGCAATCGCCTCTGAAAATATTTCATCATACTGCTTCCACACAAACACGCGGTCCATAAAAGCCTGTCTGGCGCGAAAGCCCTCTCCGTTCATATTCAGCTTGAAAATATGTGCAGGGCCAATCTCATCATAGGTCTGATCGTACTCGAAAAAACATGCCTGCGCAACCACATTGTCACCGCCGTCAGTCCATCTAACCCTCACAAGAGTGCTTATCTGCGAAAGAATCTGCTTAAGACACGACTTATCACTAGGTAAGCCTCTCATCACAAGCATTGAAAGCTTTGTGCAGTTCATAAAAGCGTCACCATCCACATCACATATGTCGGATGGCATTTCAAGCACAGACAGCCTTGAACAATTGTAAAAACACAGCCGGCCAATCTTTTTCATAGTGTCAGGAAGAACAACTTTTTCAATATAATCATCACACAGCTCCGTCATATCAGGACGCAGAATATCATCAATCCCAAGCTCTGTTTTCAATTTTTCAGGCATGCTCTTGAAGGAAAAGCAATACTCCGAAAGCTCTGTCACTCTCATACCATCAAGCATATCCGGCACCACACACACCGGATTTTTCCCATACATATGAAGAAGCCTAATGCAATCGTCATTAAGCCTCTCATATACACATATATAATTATCGTTTATTTCAACTTCTATATTTATCATCGTTATCTTTAATTCTATATTTTTATTACCATATTGTGTTAATTTTGTGCATTAGATATATCTGAGAAAATTTATCCAACCTTCAACAATTCATCTATCGTATTCTTAAAATCATAAAACAAATCAATATATTTTTCAACAATTGTATTACAATGTGTCCTTACAACCTCACAATCATAGTCATGTGCAAGTTCATTTCTGACCTTAAGCATATCCATCCACGCATCATCAGAAATTAGCTTTGCCTTAAAGGATTCACGTAACACCTCTCGCGGGGAACCTGTAACAAACCCGGTTATCGAATAATATTGTACCAGAATATCTTTCATTACCTTCCACGATAAATCAAAAGTAATACTAAATTTAGCACTTGTCCCACTAAGAACAAACGAATCGGAAAGGTCTCTCTGCCTTGCCTCAGCTAACGCATCCAGTGAATTACAAAAAGATTTAAAACGTCTCTCAAATTTCGCGTCCATACTGTCTGATATCCTCCATTAATAAGTCATTCCTGCATGTATCCAAATTCAGTAAATCAACACTGTACAAGGTAGGCAATTCCTCCACTTCATCAGAAAGCGCATCAAAATCCTTCACTCCTGATACCGCTACATCAATATCACTGCGTTCCACTGCAGTACCTTTAGCTCTTGAACCATATAAAATTACCTTTTGGGCATCATACCGCCTACAAAGCTCTGCAACCCTGCTTATAACCTCTTCAACCTTCACTCATCTGACCTCATATAAAAATAATCTGCACTACTTATCAGATAGTTTATCACAATTCCTACATTATTTCCACCACAACGTAAAGGGAGTTGCCACGAAATATGCACATACTTTCACAGCGTAAGGGGCGCTGCCGCGGGCACCGTGGTGGCACACGTACTATCACGTGTGCGAATAGCGTAGTGGGTTAGATACTGTAGAAATTATGCCGCAAAGCACAGAAACGCCCCTGCAAGGACGCAGGGGCGAGGAGAACCGCGCCACGGACGGCGCGTTTCGACGGTTTCGTCAAGCATAGAAACCCTTCAAGCATAATTTTGTACAGTATCTTACCCACGAAGCGTAGCACGCGGGATAGTACGTGTGCCACCACGGTACCCGCGGCAGCGCCCCGTACTACATCCATAAACATTGACATCAAAAATCTACTCAAGCAGATTCTTCATACTGTTCACACTGATAAGAATTGTCGATCCATTGTGTAAAAGTGCCGTCGTAGTCGGCGGAAGCACTCCTGCCACACCAAGAGCAATAAGCCCTGAATTAAAACCAACAATCTTACGATAATTGCTCCTTATACGTTTCATAAGAGCATTACTTATATATTTGAGAGTAACAATCTGGTAGAGATCATCCGAGCCCACCGTAATATCAGCAATCTCGCGGGCAATTTCAGCGCCATCACTGATTGCAATACCGACATTTGCCGCAGAAAGAGCCGGCGAATCATTTATACCGTCACCAATCATAATGACCTTTCTGCCCTTAGCCTTTTCTTTCTCCACAAAGGCAGCCTTGTCCTCAGGTAAAACCTCGGCGTAATATTCATCTACACCCACTTTTTTTGCAATGACAGAAGCTGTACGCTCACTGTCGCCTGTCATCATGACAACCTTTGATATACCGGCCTTCTTTAATGAAGTAACAACTGCTGCTGCCTCATCACGCAGAGGATCTTCAATACAGATAACTGCTGAAAGCTTACCCTCAATAGCCAGATACAGGTGCGAATAATACAGCGGAAGTGACTCAAACAGTAGCTCCTTTCCTGCAGGAACAACACATTTTTCGTCCTCAAAGACGAAATGATAGCTTCCGATAACAGTACGCTTGCCATTGATGGAGGTCGCAATACCATGAGCCACAATATACTCCACCTTTGTATGCATTTCCTCATGGGAAAGCTCTCTCTTAGAAGCAGCATCTACCACTGCCTTTGCCATGGAATGAGGGAAATGCTCCTCCAGGCATGCTGCTACACGAAGCATGTCATCAGATGAATACTCATCATTGAAGTTTACCACATCAACCACAGTCGGATGTGCCTTTGTTAGTGTACCGGTCTTGTCAAAGACGATGGTATCAGCCTCCGCAACAGCCTCAAGAAACTTTCCTCCCTTTACTGTTACATTATAAAGGCTTGCCTCTCTGATAGCAGAAAGCACAGAGATTGGCATAGCAAGCTTGAGTGCACAACAGAAATCCACCATGAGAATTGACATAGCCTTTGTCACATTCCTTGTCAGAAGATATGTAAGTCCTGTAGCTCCAAGCGTCCACGGAACAAGCTTGTCAGCATAGTGCTCAGCCTTGCCCTCGAGCTCAGATTTAAGCTTCTCGGACTCCTCTATCATGGTAACAATCTGGTCAAAACGATTGTTTCCTTCGACCTCCTTGACCCTGATAGTAATCTCGCCCTCCTCGACAACAGTACCTGCAAACACAGTATTGCCAACGGTTCTTTGAACCGGAACCGACTCACCTGTCAGGGAAGCCTGATTGACCATCGCATCACCATCCATGACCTCTCCATCGAAAGGTATGACATTTCCCATGTGGACTACAACCCTGTCACCCTTTTCAATCTTTGAGGACTCAACGAGTATCTCCTGATTTTCAGGTGTCTTGAGCCATACCTTACTTACATTAAGTGACATGCTTCTGGCTAAATCATCAACAGACTTCTTATGCGTCCATTCCTCCAGAAGCTCACCTATTCCAAGCAGAAACATAATAGAGCTTGCGGTAGAAAAATCCTTAGTAATAAGAGAAACTGTGATGGCAGTCGCATCAAGCACCGGCACCTCAATTTTTCTCTGTAGCAGACATTTAAGCCCCATTCCAATATACTTTACAGAACGTCCAATAGTAAGCGCTGTCCTGATTGGCCAAGGCAGCAGGAGCTTTTTACTGTAATGCCAGACAACACTTCCGATAAGCTTTTCCTGATATGAATTATTAAGCTCTCTTCCTGATGTCTTGATAACAGTCTGTGGCACATTGGCGCTCTCATAATGAAAGTGACGTAGCAGCTCTATAATCTGCTCCCTTTCTCCAACATACTCAATCACGGCATCAGCAGTCCTGTCATAAACCTTTACAAAGGTGACATTCCTGTGATTGTGAATCACATAAAGCAGAGTGTCTGCCTGTTCATATGTCATGCGGTACTGCTCCATATGAACACGCATACGGCCTCTTGACTCATGCTTAATCGTAAATTTCATATGACCGCCTCTTATCTCTATGCCTCAGCAGTCTCTGCTGTAACCTCAGCCTGCTCTGCTTCCTGCTCATCAGCCTTGGCACACTCGCATACATCCTCAGCTGCATCGGCAACTTTAGCAGCCTCTGCCTTAGCCTCGCGCTCCTCGTTGATGCTCTTAGCCTCAGCAAGAATATCCTCAGCATTCTCCTGAACAGTATTAACAGTCTTCATAACACAATCCTTAGCACGAAGTGCAGCTGCAGTACACTGTGTATAAGCATGCTTAGCATCCTTGCTTGATAAAATCTTGATACCCGCTGTACCAAAAGCAACACCTGCTGCGAATAAACCTGAAGCTTTCCAATTAAATGACATAATGTTTTCCTCCTATATATTTACAAAAAATCTAGTTAAAGTTTACTTACAAAAAACATTATATTTCCCGGAAATACTGTTATTCAAGCCTAATCTCATGCAGTCAGCACTAATCCATGCCCGCAAATCCCCATACCATGCGCCCTCCCGGACTTAATGAGAAAGTTTATCACTTCAATTGATACATACACAAAAGCATAACAACATCGACTGCGATATTCTTGATTTCAAGTATTTCGTTACCTTCATCGGTGACAACACATTCAGCTTTTACATTACCATCTTCAAGTACATACATATTACCTTTTTCGAGATAGCGATCAACCATGCCTGTCTCTTATACACATCTCCGAGCCCACGAGACACTGAGCGATCTCGT
>ENA-UAKS01000741-UAKS01000741.1-human-gut-metagenome-genome-assembly--contig:-NODE-741-length-11748-cov-5.493971_pt1 | contig 11748 bp, 10 predicted proteins | sample MGYA00243692_ERZ654452 | MGnify/ENA primary metagenome ERZ654452 (study PRJEB26926, sample SAMN06164442) | human gut metagenome | biome: ENVO:00009003; feature: ENVO:2100002; material: ENVO:00002003...
CTCCGACTGAGTCGATCCAGCGATTTAACAATCAGGGTATCTCCGTCGCGGAGAAAGTGATTCTTCAGCGACTGATACCCCTCACGCTCCAAATCCTTGCCGCTTACCTTGTCCGTAATGATATCCCGTTCCTCCACGCCGGCATCCATGAGGGCTTTGAGTTGCCGATCCAAGTGTTGTTCTCTCGTAGATACACGGGCATAGCCGTATGTCTTTTTCAACTTGTTTTCATCTCCTTTTCCGTTTCAAAAGCTAATGCCTTTTTCGGACATATCCCAAAATGACAAAATAACTTTTTCGGACACAAAATCATATCCCGATTGCCCAGCCATTGGCAACGCTGAAAAGGTAGACCTTTTCAGATACCCTATTACACGGATGAGAGAGATGAATTACAGCAAATAGTCTTTGTATTCTTCGATGAGGGAGGGCAAGAGGATTTGAAAGCTGGTTGATGAAGTGCTGCAAACAGATTACTGCCTATCGGAATTCCCAGACCCCTGCCTGCTATCGATTTATAGCACAGCTGCTTGCTGTTCATCCGGGGCTTTTTCCCTCTGCTTTTGATATTCTTCCAAATACCGATCCAGATAGACCTTGTTGACGGTGGCCACGATCGTGTTGCGGAGAAGATCCTTTGCGTCGGATTGTGTCTCGCCGAGGCCCTCTCTTGCGGGAGCTATGCCGAATGCTGCGCCGAGCATATTCTCAAACTCGTCACAAAAATAGTCATATGCGGTCGGGAGGGTATAGTTGTCCCCTTGTATGCTGAACATCATTCGAAGCCCTTCCAACGGGACAACGGGCTTGACTACGGCGATAAACATGAGCCGCGCAAGGTGCTCCGCTGTGTATGACTTTTTTATAGGGGAGGAGATCAGCCCCTGCTTCACGTAATTGCTCACCATGGAGCTTGTCAGCTCCGGTTCCCCCAACGGCGCAAGATGGGTGTTGACATAGCGTACCACCTGCTCCAAATAAAGCCCGACATCCGGAATCTGTGCATACCGCGGTAAGCGAAAGCCCTCAATAGCCTCTATCATATTATTCACTCCCTTTTCCATGCAGCCATTATACACGGGTATCTTCAATCTTTCAACGGTTTTTAAAATCTTTTTATCAGTTTTCTGAAAACCGTTGACGGAATGATAAAAACCTGATAGAATTTCAGTGTCGGCTTCCAAAGCCGGTTGAAATGTTTCTTGTTATTCGGAGGACACACCATGAATCAGTTTCGTATCGTTGCAGACTCCAGCTGCGACCTTCTCACACTTGATGGAGCGGACTTCGTCAGTGTCCCGCTCTCAATACGCACTGACGCCGAGGAGTTTTACGATGACGCCAATCTTGATGTTGACGCGATGGTCAGTACGCTCCGCGACACCAAAGGGCGTTCCTACAGTGCGTGTCCAAACATTGCAGACTGGGAAAGCGCATTCGGTGAGAGCGGCAATGTGATTGCCCTTACCATTACCAGCGCTCTTTCAGGCAGTTATAATGCTGCCTGCGCGGCAAAGAAGAATTGTGAGGAACGCAACCCGGCCCGGTGCATCTATGTTGTGGACTCTCTTTCCGCCGGGCCCGAAATCGCCCTTCTCATTGAAAGGGCTTTATATGAACTGCGCTCCCATGCGGACTTTGATAAAGCATGCGAAGCCTTGAATACATATCAGGCCCACACGCACCTGCTTTTTGCACTGGAATCCATGCACAACCTTGCGCAGAACGGTCGTGTCAGCAAGCTCGCCGCAACGATGGCAAGCGTCCTCGGGATTCGCGCCATCGGGCAGGCAAGCTCTGAAGGTATGCTTGAGATGCTTGGAAAGTGCCGTGGGGTTCGTAAAGTGCGGCAGTTTATGCTGAGCGAAATGGTGGAGCTTGGCTACAAGGGCGGGAAGGTTCGAATCGGGCATTGTCAGAATGCGGTGCTTGCGCTGGAGCTTTGTACCGAAATCCGGCAGCGATTCCCAGAGGCAGACGTGAGAAGCTATCCGCTGCGGGGACTGTGCAGCTATTACGCCGAGCGCGGCGGAATCATGCTGGGCTTTGAGTCATAAGAGCAGGCACAACCAATGAAAAGGGAAGATGCGCCAGAATCTTTCATCTGATCGTGCGCATTCTGACCCTGCCACCCATCGTCATCGGTATAACAGTGTTTCTGATGTATGTCCCTGCGAAGCTTTTGACACTGCGGGAGTTGCTCCTGTGCGAGTTGTTTTTGCTGCTCATTCCCATGGCTGCATATCCTATACGGGAGATATTCCGCATTGGAAAGGATCGGAGAAAGGGACAGCGCAGCGCGGCGCTGGTATGCAGTGCCATCGGATACCTGTGCGGGTTTCTCTGGTCAATACTGACCCCGTGCTCCTGGCTCGTCCACATTCTATTCCTCTCCTATGTCATTTCCATCGCAGCACTGCTGATTCTCAACGCCGTTTTCAAGCTGCACGCAAGCGGCCATGCCTGCAGCACGACGGCTCCTGCGTTTCTGCTGACGTGGAAGCTTCATCCGCTTTTTATTATACCGTCTGTGCTGCTGATCGCAGCGGTCTATCGATCCTCGCTGAAGCTGTCGCGCCACACCCTGCCGCAGCTCCTGATCGGCTCAGCAGTCAGTCTGCTCGCCTGTGGTATTTCACTGCTGACCTACGGACTCGGCTGACAGCTACGCAACCCGATAACCAAAAAATGCGCCATACCACTATTGCGCAATGTGGTATGGCGCATTTTCTGTGCAGTCACTCCCGATCCTGTTTCTTTAGCTCACTCAGGGCTGGAGACGCTGTGTTCTTTTCCGCCGCCTTGATCCGCCTGTACATATCCTGCATCTTCCGGTCAATCTCGGCAATCTTACCTGAACATTCGAGCATCTCCTCATTGATGCCCTCCGGCAGCTTTGTTTTGTCTACCTTATATCGGATGTCAGGCTCCAAACTGGCCCAAAAGTCCATGGCGATCGTGCGGATCTGTATCTCTGCGGTCACATGCTCCGTCCGATCTGACAGATACACCGGCATACGGATATCCAAATGCAGCGACCGGTACCCATTGTAGTTTGGCGTGCGTATATAGTCCTGCCGTTTGATGATCTCAATATCCGTCTGGCGCTCCACCATTTCCGCCACCCGGTACACATCGTCAATATAGCTGCATACCACTCTGACGCCGGCAATGTCGTTGATGCTCTCCCTCGCCGCCTCAATCGTCGGCGGAAGACCCTTCTTTCGTAGCTTTGCCACCATGCTTTCTATGGCCTTTACGCGGCCCTCGATGTGATGGATGGGATTTCTGGCATAGAGCACTTTGAACTCATTGTTTAGTATTTCAAATTTGAGGGATAATTGCTTTACCGCTGCATCATATAGATTTTGCATCAGCCGGATCTCATACGGGTCGTTTCGAAGCATTTTACCGTTTTCCCCATTTATCATTTCTTTGTCAACCATCCTTTTTCGCATTCTCTCTGGCATTTCGAACAGAGGCCTTCCACAATGATCCGATGCCGGTTGATTTGACGGCCGGTCATCCCTGCAACGGTTGTATCGATCTTTGTCCGGTAATCTAAAGGAGCATCTACTGCCGTACCGCATTGCATACAGTTCAGATGATTGTGCATGTCTGTTCGGCTGTCATACCGATCCGTACCTGGAACGCGCACATGACAGATTTGCCCGTCAGCAGTTAAGCGCCCCAAGTTACGGCAGACCGTTCCGCAGCTGATTCTATCATCCACTTTGCAGACATCCTCATATATCCTTTTATTGGCGGTCTTTTAGGAAGAGAGCAGCCATCTGCTCATAGCCCTCCTTCCTGGCCCTGGCTGCGAAGCAGGTGTACTTGTTCCGGGTCTAAGGCTCTCAGGCAAGGGGCTTTCAAAGGTTCTTTTCCGTCTGTGTGCCTGCGTATTTGTTGGTGTTTCCAATATTGACACACCCCTTTCTCGCCCGGAAATCAAGCATATTTGTTACACTATCATCAGGAAGTGTTCCTAATAATAGTGTAAATGAAACGAATTTGCATGTCAACCGATCGTTGTATGAGAACTTGCTTGCGGAGATCATCCTATTAGAGGAACGCTATGCGGAAAAACACTCTGCCGGCATTCCATCGCTGCCAACAGAGTGCTATCATGACTTCTATATTATACGATTTAGATTCGAAGAAACAAATACGCTACATTGCTGATCTTTTGTTTCATCTATGCAACATCTCCCTCTCCAAACTTTACACCGATCTTTGCAATTCTGTCGCAGCAACTCTCGATCAGCTCCCTGTCGTGGGTGATCACGAGAATGGTTCTGCCGTTCCGCGCTTCGCTTCTCAGCCTTTCTGCGATCAGGCGCATATTCTGCCCGTCAAGGCCGCTGGTGGGCTCATCGAGTATCAATATCCTGCGGCCGGAAAAGATGGCGCAGGCAATGGCAAGGCGCTGCTTCTGCCCGCCGGACAGGGCGGACGGGTGCGCGTCCCTGTACTCATAAAGCCCAAGCTCTTTCAGTAAATGTCTGGCACGGTCTTTGCTTTCTTCCGTCAATTTGGCATTCAGCAACATTTCCTCCGCCACGCTTGCCGTAAAGAACTGCGTTGACGTGTCGTTGCCGCAGTAATAGATCTCCCTGCGCCGGACCGCCGCTCTTGCTTTTTTCCCATCTATCAGGATATGTCCCCTTGTCTGCCTTGTCAGCCCGCAGAGGATCTGTGCAAGGGTGGTTTTCCCCGCGCCGTTTTGCCCCGTTATGGCGGTCACGCCGCCCTCTGGAACGGACAGCGAAATATCCTCAAAAATAACTTCTTTGCGTATTCTTTTCGAGAGCCCTGCTGTCTTCAAGACGGCAGGGCTTTCGTCCAATACGGAGGGAGCGGGAAGGCACTTTCCCTCGTGCGGAGAGCGCAGACCCATGCCCAAGATGTCTGCTTCCGGCAGGCAGAGCAAATTCTCCGGTGTATACTCGGCCTCTATTCTGCCGTCCCGCAGATATAAAAACCGGTCTGCGATCCCCATCAGCCAGTCGATCCGATGCTCCGCGATGAGCAGGGTAAAGCCCTGCTCCTTGAGCTGCCGAAGGGTCTGCGCAAGCTGCCTCGTCCCGGCGGCATCGAGGTTGGCCGTCGGCTCATCGCACACAAAGACCTTTGGCTTCATGGCATATACGGACGCAATGGCCGCCCGCTGCTTTTCTCCGCTTGAGAGAACGTCAACTGCCCTGTCTTTCAAATGGGACAGCTGCAATGCCTCTATGGCGGCGTCCGTCCGCGCCCGTATCTCCCGGGCGGACAGGCCGTAATTCTCGCAGGGAAAGGCCACCTCTCCGGCAAGCTCGGAGGAAAAGAACTGGCTTTTGGGGTCCTGAAAAACGCTTCCCACCAAACGCCCGATCTCCCATGTGGAAAGCCTTGATATGTCCTTGCCGTCTATCCTCACGCTTCCGCTGAAGGCTCCGGGGTAATAGGACGGCGCAAGCCCGTTGACAAGCCTTGTCACGGTGGTCTTGCCGCAGCCGGAGAGCCCCGTCAGCACGACGCATTCGCCGCCTTTTACCGAGAGGGAAATGTCCTGCACGCCTCTGTCCGAGTTTTCGTATTGAAAGGAAGCGTGTGTAAGCTCGATCATGCCATGCTCCTTTCCAATACCAAATAGGAAGCCGTGACCAGCGCACATACGGCTGCCGCGATATAATCCCGCGCCCCGGCCCTTTTCTCATAATAGCTGCCGCGCACGCCCGGACGCTCCGCGCCTCTTGCAACGGCGGAAACGGAAAGCTGATCGGCAAGCTGCAACACCCGAAGAAGAAAAGGAACCAGCACATACTCCATGCTCTGCACGGGATGCGCGAGCAGCTGCCCCGCCGCGGTCAGTCCTCGGTTTTTCATCGACCTGCCTACGCCTTTCAGCTCCGTCCGCATGGTAGGGAAGAAGCGAAAAACCACAAGAAGCCCGAGAATGAAAGGGGTGGGCATACGGAGGCGGGATAAAAACGCGGAGAGCATTCCCGGCGGCGTGGTGATCAGATCCCATGACACCAGAAAGATCGGTGACAGATTCCAGAACATCAGAACATAAAACTCCGAAAAGACCGGCATGTGCAGCCCGTGGAAGCGGATACCGTACAGCAGAAGCCCCAGCAGCAGATAAAAGCAGCCATAGGACGCGGCAAGGCGGAAATTCCGCTGCATAACGAGATAAAGAAGCGCCCCGCCGGTCAGGATGCAGGTGAGCAGCACATTCCCGCCGATGGTCACTCCGGCAAAGACGCACAGCAGCGCCCACAGCTTGACCGGCACCGCAAAGGATGCGTCCGCTCTCATAGAACGCCGGCCTTCTGAAAATGCCTGCGGATCAGCCGACTGCCCACCATGCAGCCTAAAAAGCCCATCAGCGTCGTAAACAGCAGAATAAAGGCCAGCCAGCCGGGAGAGGTGTAGTAACGCACATAGGAATCGATGTAGCTCTGCTCCATGCCGCTTGCCAGCGCAAAATCGTAGTAGGTGTCCCAGAAGAACCAGATGGGCAGCAGATTGACCCCGTTGTACAGCAGGCTCGCCACCGTCCAGGCGGCGGTCAGCCGTTTCGGCTTTTGGCAGGAGTCTTCCTTCCAGAGAATCGCCTCGCAGAGGATTCCCACGAGAACATAATAAGGAAGCAAGAACCAGTTGCCCATCAGCAGGAAAATCACGCCGAGGATCGTCATATAGATCAGCGTCACAAAACGCTTTCCGATCCGGCTGACCATGAGCATATAGACCGGCGCGCAGAGGAACATGGTGATCCCCACCGACAGCACCATGCTGACAAAGTCGTTGGCCATGCAGACCATATTGACGATGAGCTGGATCGCGATCAGCACCGCCGAAAGCAGCACCGTGGTGATCACATCCCTGACAGACCATTTATTTGTTTCTTTCATAAACGCCTCCTTGTTTTCGATACTTTGTTTTCCAATATTGCACTTGGAATCCTGTTTATCTCGCAACTTTCTACGCCGTCCACTCCATGCTCTCGCTCTGGAGCTGTGCCATGTGGCGGAACAGGCCGTTCTTTTTCAGCAGCTCGGCCGGAGAACCCATCTCAACCACGCGGCCGCCGGAGAGCAGGACGATCTGATCGGCGTTCATGACGGTACGCATGCGGTGCGCAATGATGAGCACCGTCTTATCCTTGATCAATCCGGACAGCGCCGCCTGCACCGCCGTTTCGTTTTCCACGTCCAGCGAGGCCGTGGCCTCGTCCAGCAAAATCACCGGCGCGTCCTTCAAGATGGCGCGGGCAATGGAGATGCGCTGCCGCTCACCGCCAGAGAGCCGGGAGCCGTTTTCCCCGATCAGGGTATGGTAGCCCTCCGGCAGCTTGGATACGAAGGCGTCGCACTGCGCAGCCTTCGCCGCCGCCAGCACCTCCTCGTCGGTGGCGTCCCGCTTGCCGAGGCGGATGTTTTCCATCACGGTATCCGCAAACAGCACCACATCCTGAAATACGATGGCGTAGTTTTTCAGCAGCGCCTCGCCGTCTACCGTGGACACGTCCACGCCGCCCAGCCGCACCGTTCCCTCCGCCGGATCCCAGAAGCGGGCTGCCAGCCTGGCTGCCGTGGACTTGCCGCCGCCGGAGGGTCCCACCAGCGCCGTCACCTGTCCCTGCTTCGCCGTAAAGGAGACGTCCCTTAGCACGTCCTCTTTTTCCCGGTAGGCAAAGGTCACATGCTCAAAGCGGATGTCGTAGCCATCGGGATCATATTCGGTCATACCGGTCATGCGCTTTTCGTTCTCGATCTCCTGCATACGCTCGATGCGCACCTCGCAGGCGAAAACCGCGGCCATGTTGGCAAACATGGAGCCGATGGGGTCATATACCCGGGTGGCGGCGATAAGGAACATCAGAAACGGGATCAGCGACAAGTCGCCGCGGCTCATGAGTGTCACCCCCGTGAGGACGGTGGTGGCGATACCCAGCTTTAGGAAGGACTGTGCCGCCGTGACCACGGAGCCTGTGAACAGCTCGCCCCGAATGGTGTCCTGCTCCGCCTCGTCCAGCCTGCGGTTCAGGTCAGCGATATACCGCGCCTTCTGGTTGCACGCCTTGATCTCCGGCGCGCACTCCAGCACCTCCTGCATGGCGTCGGTGGCCGCGCGGCGAGTGACAAGCCCCTTCGTTATATGCCGCTTTTCCATGCGCCGGGAGAGATATACCATCAGCAGCGACGCGGGCACCACCCACAAAAGGGCCAGCGCCATTCGCCAGTCGTAAAGCAGCATGCCTGCGGAAATCAGCGCCGTGGAGATGAGCGCGCCGTGCATGGCGGGGTAAAAGTGGGAGAATGCCTTTTCCAGCGTCTCCGTATCCCCCATGATGGTGGTGGTCAGGTCGGTCAGGTCACGGTTTCCAAAGAAGGACAGTGGAAGCTGGCGCAGCACCTCGGCCAGCCGGATGCGGCGGTTGGCACTTTCCCGGTAGGTGGCTTCGTATAGGGCTTTGTACTGAATCAGAAAGGTCACAAAGAGCGCGGAGAGGGCAAGGACGCCCGCGACCAGAAAGCGCGTAAGCCCCGCCCTTGGGTCGGTGCCGTTTGTCAGCGCCTCTACGATGCCAGAGAGCGCCGTGGCCAGCACGCCCACCGGCAGCATTTTGCTGATGTTGACCAGTACAGACCAGAACACGGCGGACACATAGTCCCTTGCGCCCTTCTCCGTCATGGCGTATTTTTTGCGGATGCGTTCGATCATGCGGCACCTCCTACCTTCCACTGCGCGGCCTTTTGGTATTCCTCCCACATAGCGGCATATACGCCGCCCTTTTCAAGAAGCTCGTCGTGCTTTCCTTCCTCGGCGATCTCGCCGTCCCGGATGACGAGGATACGATCCATGTTCCGCACTGTGGACAGGCGGTGGGCGATCATCAGCACGGTCTTGCCCTTCATCAGCGCCTCGAAGGCCTTTTGTATCTTCGCCTCGTTCTCGGGGTCTGCAAAGGAGCTGGCCTCATCCAGCACCACGATAGGCGCGTCCTTTAAGATCGCCTGGGCCAGCGCGATGCGCTGCATCTCACCGCCGGAGAGGTACACGCCCTTGGCACCGATCACGGCGTCCAGCCCGCCCGGCGTCTTTTCCAGAATATCGCCGCACTGGGCAAGCTGCGCCGCGTGTAATATCTCCGCCTCGGTGGCGTCCGGCCGGGCGGCGCGGATGTTGTCGCGGATGCTCTTCTTAAACAGCCGCACCTCCTGAAAGACAAAGGAGATCTGCTCCATCAGCTCCGCGGTGGGGATGCTTCGCACATCCCGTCCGCCCAGGAGCACCGCCCCTGCCTGCACATCGAAAAAGCGCGGGATCAGCCGGGCGATGGTGGTCTTGCCGCCGCCGGAGGGGCCCACCAGCGCCCACGCCTCCCCCTGCGGCAGATGGAAGCTCACATTCGTCAGCGCGGGCCTGTCTGAGCCGTCATAGGAAAAGGTGGCATTCTCAAAGGAAATGCCGCTGTCTGCGGGCTTGCTTCCGCTGTCCGCCGCAGGCTCGGGCAGGGGCGACTCCCGGAGTATCGCCTCCAGCTTGTTCACTGCCTCGGCGGCCTCCATCTGTGCGTTGACCGCGTACATCAGCCGCTCCATCATAAAGGCAAGCTGGGGCGCGAAGAAGATGTAAAACACCAGATCGGCCAGCACTGCCCAGCCGTCTGCCGCGCCGCCGATGAGAACCATTCCCAAGGGCATGAGAAGCAGGAACATGGCGTTCAGCACCACCGTAAGCAGCGTGTAGGGCATACGGCACATCATGGCGTAGCCGCTGGCAAGGTCGCGGTAGCTGAGGATGGCGGCATGAAAGCTCTTGAAGGAGTAAACCGTCTGCTGGAACACCTTCACCACGGGGATGCCCCGGACATACTCCGTGGCCTCAGCGGAAATGCGCTCTCCGGCGCGCTGGTATTCCTCAAAGAACTTCATGCCTGTCCCGGTCATCATGCTCATCAGGCAGACAAGCCCGATGATCATGGGGATCAGGCAGGCAAGCCCCATGCGCCAGTCAAAGACGAAGAGCAGCCCCACCGCCAGTATCGGCGTTACGATCCCGCCCACCGCGTCGGGGATGGTGTGGGCAAGGAGCGTTTCTGTCAGCGCCGCGTTGTCGTCGATCTGCTTGCGCAGCCGCCCCGTGAGATTGGCGTTAAAGTACCCCAGCGGCAGGTCAACGAGATGGGCGACCGCCGCCTTTCGCATATTCGTCGCCACCCGGAAGGCCGCAAGGTGCGTGCACATGAGGCCGGCGAAATAGATCGCCGCGCTCAGAAGCGCCGCCGCCAGCGCATACCAGCCGTAGCGGGCAAGCCCTGCCGGAACGCCGCCTCCCGGCGTTAAAATGCCTCTGGCCGCGTACCAGACAAAGACGAACGGGAAAATGCCGACTGCCGCCGAAACGCCGGACAGCCCGCAGCCCAAGACAGACAGCCACCTATGCCCTCCGGCGTATTCCAGCAACCTGCCCAGCACCGGCGGCTGCTTTTCTTTCTTCTGTTTGCTCATATTCCGTGTTCCTTTCTTAAAATATATAGGTTTGTTGGAGGATGCGCCGCACTGGTTAGAGGCAACTAACCGTTGGTTATTTTTTTAAGGCTCATTCGAGCCTTAAAAGTCCGCTCCAGCCGGAGTGGAAGAAGATAGCTAGTTCATCGACGTATTTCATGGCTTCCTCTCTCGGCATATCGTGGACGATGGTTTCACACACCGCCGTAAAGTAGGCCCTTGTGATCATGTGATGAAGCTGACGAGTCATGCTCCCGGAGAGCATACCGTTTTTTCTGAGGAGGGCGTAGTATTCTTCGGATCGATCGACCTCCAGATCCACCAGCACCTCGATGAAATCCGCATAGCCCGTTCCCTCCGCTCGGCAGAGGATCAGCTTGAATTCGTCGAAATGATCGTACATAAACGCGACAAATTCATGCAGGTGCTGGGTGGAAAGCGCAAGGCTGTCTTTTGTTTTCCCCTCCGGGACGAGGTCAAAATAAACGTCCTGCGCCGCCTTGAAGCGGGCGATCAGCTCGCTTGCGGTCTCGCCCACAAGGTCTTCAAACAGAGCGGTCTTATCCGGGTAGTAGCCGTAGAAGGCACCCTTCGTGAAGCCCGCCTCCGCGACAATTTGGTTCAGAGATGCGTCCTTAAAACCTTTTTCCAGAAATTCTTTTTTCCCAACTTCGAGGATCCTCCTCTGGGTTTCCGTTCGTTCCATTTCCTACGCCTCCTGATATACCAGCAGTACATACCGCTGGTATATTATAACCGCGTAGATTTGGTTTGTCAATGGGAGTGACACATTTTATACTAAACACATACACCCTTGCTTGGAGGATTCGCGATATTCTTTTGTGCATGGAAGGGAGTTCATACAGCCATATATGGAATCTCCAGCGAAATGCCTGCGGCACTTCGCTGGAAAAGCACTTAAAACAGCAGCTATGGCTGATTTTTTGACTTGCCCTTCATCTCACCCATTCTATCGCCGCAAAATATCCTTTACAACGCAAATGGTTCATCGGAGTGCCGCCTGCGCGAGGCAATCTCTGACCGCTTCACGAATGGCATCGCTGGTAAATGTTGCAGATGAAACGGCATCCACATCCCAGGTCTGCGCCTCCACGATTTGGGAAGGGATCTCATCTATTGCGCGGTCTGAGATATTTACTGTTTCGCTGTGAGATAGGACATGTACAGACACTGTCTCTTATACACATCTGACGCTGCCGACGAAGGCTTAGGTGTAGAT
>ENA-UAKS01000752-UAKS01000752.1-human-gut-metagenome-genome-assembly--contig:-NODE-752-length-11609-cov-4.688593_pt1 | contig 11609 bp, 12 predicted proteins | sample MGYA00243692_ERZ654452 | MGnify/ENA primary metagenome ERZ654452 (study PRJEB26926, sample SAMN06164442) | human gut metagenome | biome: ENVO:00009003; feature: ENVO:2100002; material: ENVO:00002003...
ATTTTTGGCTTTTGAGACGCAGGCTTGCTGGCGCAAGCCAAGGCGAAAAGGGAAAAAAGCGCCGAAAAGGTGCGGTGACAGGCGTGTTTGCCCTTGTTAACTGATGGTAGCGATGACGGGGGATATTGTACCACATCGCGGCGCGGCAGGCAACCGGCGGGAGATGTCTTTTTCACCCCACCCGAAATTCCGATCATACCAAACAAAGGAGCGGTGGAGCGGCTGCCGCCGGTGAACATACGGGAGAAGCGGGAGCTCCTCACCGTGGGAAAGAGGGGAGGCGGACAAGTGTATGTGCTGCCGCGTGTGACGTACATAAGAACAAAGACAGCCCCTTCGGCGCATGCCGGAGGGGCTGACTGATATTGGTGTCAGGCTTCGCGATAGCCCAGAGCGGCGGAGATCATGGCGGCGGTGGCGCAGACCTGCTCCACTGCGCTGCGGAACTCGTCGGAATGGGTGCTGCGGAACATGCCGATAACGCCCACGGTGTAGCGCACGGTGCGGTCCACCGTGTAGACCGGCGCGGAGATGGACCGCAGGCCGATCTTGTACTCGCCGTTTTCGATGGCGAAGCCGTCGGTGCGGCAGGCGTCCACCTCCTGCAGCAGGGCGGATACGTCCGTGATGGTGTGTGGGGTGAACTGAGTCATGCTCTGGCGGCGCAGCAGCTTCTCTGCCTGGGCGCGGGGCATATGGGCCAGAAAGACCTTGCCCTGGGACGTACAGTAGATGGGCAGGCGGGCGCCGGCGTCCGACACGATGCGCAGCTTGTCCCGGGCTTCCACCTGGTCCAGGGTGATGACGCTGCCGCCCTCGCAGATGGAGAGCATCACCGATGCGCCGGTGCGCTGGGACAGATGCTCCATGTAGGGGCGGGCCACGCGGGAGATGTCCCACTTGCGCTCCACCTGGCGGCCGTACTCAAACAGGCGCAGGCCCAGGGCGTACTTGCCCTCCGGCGTCTGGGTGATGACATCATAGGCCCGCATGGTGGTCAGCAGGCCGAACACCGTGCTCTTGGGGTAGCCGGAGCATTCCGTCAGCTCCGCCAGGGTCAGGGGCTTTTCCGCTCGGCTCAGGGCCTGCAGCAGCTCCATGGCCTTGGCCACGGACAGTATGATGTTGCCGTCCACCACGATGCGTCACCTTCTTTCCACTGTATCATAGCGCACGGCGTCGGGGGCTGTCAAGGCGGAAACGCGCTTGCCAGGGGTAAGGAGTGTGTATACTACGGATAACTTTCCAAGTAAGGAGAACGCACCATGGCGGAGATCATCATGGCCTTTGCGCCCCTTGTGTTCCTGATCGTCTATGCCCTCAAGACCCGCAAAATGGCGGACGCCATGATATTGGCCACGCTGCTGGCATGGTGCTGCTGCACCGGCAGCACTTTCTCACCGGCGCCATCGACGCGCTGTACGGTGCGCTGTCCAACTCGTCGTACCAGTTCGTGCTGTGCATCACCATCGGCTTCGGAGGCATGATCACCCTGTTTCAGGAGTCCGGCGCCCTCATGGGCTTCCGCGACCTGCTGCTGGCGGTGGGGGCGTTCCCCAAGGCGGGAGTGCTGAAGCGTGCCTACCGGCGGGTGGGGAGCGACGGTCCCGCGTTTGAGCGGGACGAGAAGGCGGAGAAGCTGGTGGACGTTGCCGACGTGGACGAGAGCCGCGCGTCCTCGGCGTGGAACGCCGTGGGGCCGCTGGCGTTTCTGCTGGTGGGCGGCCACGGTATTTGCCGTAGGCGGCTGCTGGGTGGTGATGACCATCGCCATCCCTGTGTTCGTGCCGCTGGCCCTGCCCATGGGCGTGACGGCGCCCGTCATCATCGCCGCCGTCATGAGCGGTATCGGTCTGGGATACAGCACCTGCTTCTACGCCGACGCAGTGTTTATGACCACAGCGGGCACCGGCGTGTCCAACATTACCATCATCAAGGCCACGCAGCCCTATGCCGCAGGCGCGGCGGCTGGGTTTCTGCTGTGCGGGATACTGGCGTGAGAGAGCCTGCGGGGCGCTTCCGGCGGGAAGCGCCCCTTCACATTCTTTACGGAGCCTTAACTTGGCGGGCGGCGGGGGATATGCTATAATAAAACATCTTTACAAAAAGGAGGCATTGCACATCTATGGATACTGACGGCGGTGACTACCCCTATGACCACTTGAGCTGCCATCTGTTTTTGCCTGCATATCTGCCCCGCGTCCTGCGGAGCGGACGTGCTTTTTTGCGCTTGTAGGGGCGCTTTTGCGGCGTAAAAACAAAGACGACAGAAAAGGAGTTACATAGCTTGTCAACAATGACCTGTATCATCATGATGGCGGTATGCCTGGCGCTGTCCGCCTATTTTTCGGCCACGGAGACGGCCTTTTCCTCCGCCAACACCACGCGCCTGCGGGCCATGGCGGAGAAGGGCAGCAGGAACGCGGCGCTGGCGTGCCGCCTGCTGGAGAAGTACGACCGGCTGCTGTCCACCATCCTTATCGGCAACAATATCGTCAACATCGCCACTGCGTCCATCGGCACCGTGCTGTTCGTGCGGCACTACGGGGAGGCGGGAGCCACCATCTCCACCGTGGTGGTGACGGTGGTGGTGCTGATCTTCGGCGAGATCTCCCCCAAGAGCATCGCCAAGGACTGCGCGGAGAAATGCGCCGCGCTGTCGGCACCCATTCTGCAGGTGCTCATCTGGGTGCTGACGCCGCTGAACGCGATGTTCGCCCTGTGGAAGAAACTGCTGAGCCGCGTGTTCCGGCTGAACGGCGACAGCAAAATGTCCCAGGAGGAGCTGCTGCTGTTGGTGGACGAGGTGCAGCAGGAGGGCAGTATCGACCGTGACGAGGGCGAACTGCTGAAAAACGCCATCGGCTTTTCCGAGCAGACGGCGGAGGACATTCTCATCCATCGGGTGGATCTGACGGCGCTGCCCATCACCGCTGCGAAAGAGGAGGCGGCAGAGCTGTTCACCCGAACGAAATACTCCCGCCTGCTGGTGTATGAGGGGTCCATCGACCATATCCTGGGCACCATCCACCGCAAGGACTTCTACGTGGGCTGCGGCGTGACGGAGAAGCCGCTGGCGGACATCGTGGTGCCGCCGGTGTTTGCGCTGGAGAGCGAGCCCATCCGGCAGCTGCTGAAAAAGCTGCAGCAGGCCAAGACCCACGTGGCGGTGGTGCTGGACGAGTGCGGCGGCACCTGCGGCATCGTCACCATGGAGGACATTTTAGAGGAGCTGGTGGGCGAGATCTGGGACGAGCACGAGCAGGAGGAGACACCGGTGCGGCGGCTGGGGCCCGACAGCTGGGCCGTGGACGCGGGCATGGATCTGGAGGACTTCGCCGCGCAGTTCCACATCAAGACCGACTCGGAGATGGTGTCCGTCAGCGGCTGGGTCATGGAGCAGTTCGGACGGGTGCCGGAGAAGGGTGACAGCTTCGACTGCGGCGGCCTGCATGTGGAGGTCACGCAGGTGGAGAACCACCGTATCGGCGCGGTGCGCGTCACGGCGCCGGCCGGACAGGACGCGCCGCAGCAGGCGGCGGGATAACAGAGAAAAGAGGAGCATGCGGGGCATGCTCCTTTTTTGGCGGGACGCTCCCTCTTTTTTTACAGAGGCATCAAAAAATTCGTCAGAATGGCAAAAAATATTTGAGATTGGCGGGGCGGACGTGGTATACTGTGTTTGATAAGCGCTCTCGGAGCGCTCTGCGCCGCGGGAAGCGCGGCGGGCAGAAGGAGGACCTACCATGCGAAAGATCCAGTCCAGCCAGCAGGCATTGTTCCAATTCCGCGGTATCCCGCCGGTGGGGATGGCCATCTCCATGGCATTGCAGCATCTGGTGGCCATGGTCGTGGGGTGCGTGACACCGGCCATCATCATCGCCCACGCCGCGGGACTGCCCCAGAGCCAGCGGGTGCTCCTCATCCAGGCATCGCTGGTGATGTCCGCCGTCACCACGCTGCTGCAGCTTTTTCCCATCGGGGGACGGTTCGGCGCGGGACTGCCGGTGATCTTCGGCGTCAGCTTTGCGTATCTGCCCAGCATGCAGGCCATCGTCTCCGGCCACGGCGGGCTGTCCGCGGTGGCGGGGGCCATGATCGTGGGCGGCGTCATCGCCACGCTGGTGGGCATTTTCATCAAGCCCATCCACAGGCTGTTCCCGCCGGTCATCACCGGCACGGTGGTGTTCACCATCGGCCTTTCCCTGTACCCCACGGCCATCAACTACATGGCCGGCGGCACTGGCAATACCTACGCCTCCGTGGTGGAGGAGCGGGGCCTCACCGAGGCGCTGGTCTATGGCTCGTGGCAGAACTGGGCCGTCGCGGCGTTCACGCTGACGGTGGTGCTGGTGCTGACCAACCACGGAAAGGGCATCTGCAGGCTGGCATCCATTCTGCTGGGCATCCTGGCGGGTTACGCAGCGGCGTTCATCGCGGGGATGGTGGACCTGTCCGGCATCGGCGAGGCGGCATGGTTCTCCCTGCCGCAGCTGCTGCCCTTCGGCATCACGTTCGAGCCATCCGGCTGTATCGCGCTGGGGCTACTGTTCGCCATCAATTCCATCCAGGCCATCGGCGACCTGACGGCCACCACGGTGGGCGGCATGGATCGCCAGCCCACGGACCGCGAATTGCAGGGCGGCATCGTGGCCTACGGCGTCAGCAATATCCTGACGGCGCTGCTGGGCGGTCTGCCCACGGCCACGTATTCCCAGAACGTGGGCATCGTGGCTACCAACAAGGTGGTGAACCGGTGGGTGTTTGCCCTCACCGGCGGGTTCCTGCTGCTGGCGGGCGTGGTGCCCAAGTTCTCCGCCGTGCTGACCACCATCCCCCAGTGCGTGCTGGGCGGGGCCACGGTGGCGGTGTTCTCCACCATCGCCATGACCGGCATGAAGCTCATTGCGGCGGAGGGCATCACGGCGCGGAACACCACCATCGTGGGGCTGTCTGCGGCGCTGGGCGTGGGCATCTCCCAGGCCTCTGCGGCGCTGGAGCAGTTCCCCGAGGCCGTCACCACCATCTTCGGCAAGTCGCCGGTGGTCATTGCCACGCTGATGGCGGTGCTGTTGAATCTGGTGCTGCCGCGGGAGGAAAAATAACGAAAAAAGAGACGGCATAGCCGTCTCTTTTTTATGCGTCGGTGAGCTCCAGTACCACGGGGCAGTGGTCGCTGCCGGTGATCTCCGGCCAGATGTCGGCGTTTTTGACGCGAGGCATCAGGCGCTGGGACACGATGAAGTAGTCGATGCGCCATCCGGCGTTGTTTTCCCGGGCGTGGAAGCGGTAGCTCCACCACGAATAGGCGCCGGTGCGGTCGGGGTACAGGGCGCGGAAGGTGTCCACAAAGCCGCTGGAGAGCAGACGGGTCATCTTGGCGCGCTCCTCGTCGGAGAAGCCGGGGTTCATCCGGTTGGATTTGGGATTCTTCAGGTCGATCTCCTGATGGGCCACGTTCAGGTCGCCGCAGTACACCACCGGCTTTTTGGCGTCCAGCTCCAGGAGGTAGTCGCGGATGTCATCCTCCCAGGCCATGCGGTAGTCCAGACGGGCCAGCTGGTCCTTGGAGTTGGGGGTGTAGCAGCAGACTAGATAGAAGTTCTCGAATTCCGCCGTGATGACCCGTCCCTCGTGGCGGTGTACGTCATCCCCGAAGTCGTAGGTCACGGACAAGGGCTGGCGGCGTGTGAACACGGCGGTGCCGGAGTAGCCGGCTTTGTCAGCGCTGTTCCAGAAGCGGTAGTAGCCCTCCAGCGGGAAATCGGCCTGCTCCGGCCGCATTTTCGTCTCCTGCAGGCAGATGACATCGGCATCGGCCAGGGCGCAGAAGTCCAGAAAGCCCTTATTCAGGCAGGCCCGCAGGCCATTGACGTTCCATGAGATCAATCGCATGACGGAAGCTCCTTATCTTATCAGCCGGACGCAGGAGATGTCCGGAGGGAGGGCTGCGGCGAAGGTGTCGCCGTCGGACAGGCTGCCCACGATGCAGCCGTAGTGGGTGGGGACGGCAGCTTGCGGGCGGATGCAGGCGGCCAGCGCCGCCGCCTCCCGGGCCGTCATGGTGTAGGTGCCGCCCGCCGGCAGGAACGCCGCGTCGCACCGGACAGCCCGTGCCTCCGGCGTGTCGTCGGTGTCGCCGGCCACGTAGAACCGCAGACCGTCCACCGTCACCACGTAGCCCACCCAGTTGTTGGCGCGGGGGTGGAACTTTTTGTTCAGATTGTAGGCAGGCACCGTCTCGAAGGTCACGCCCCGCACCTCGTACCTCGCCCCAGGGCGCACCGGCATCAGCTGCCGGGCGGCGAAACCCGTATCCAGCGCTGCCTGGCGACAGCTCTCCGGCAGCACCAGCACGGCGTCCGGCTTCATGACGCGGCGGATGTCGTCGGGGGATAGGTGGTCGCTGTGGCTGTGGGTGACGAAGATGACATCGCCGTCGTGGGGTTCCGCCGCTACGCGGTAGGGGTCGAACCACAGCACCGTGTCGCCGCCGCAGCGGATGCTGCTGTGGCAGTTGATGGAAAAGCGCGCGAGCTGGTCCATAAAGCACCTCCTGAATGGCTTCTGACACCATTGTAGCCTGCGGCGGAGCATCCGTCAACCGTTGCGGCGGGAAAAAAGAAACGGACGCTGTGCCGCGCCCGTCTCTTTTCAGGGGGATGTTACATGGCCACTGCCAGCTGACCGATGTCGGAACCGGCCTGCCAGCGGGCGCAATAGTCCTCGGTGCAGCGCTTGAAGCGGGTGAACAGCCGCTGGGCCCGCTCCTCGTCGCTGTATACCTTCCACAGGCCCGCACACTTGAAGTCGCAGGCGCGGTGGTCGATGAAGCCCTGCACGTCCTCCGGCGGGTAGCTGAGAAACAGCCCCACCTCGTGGGGGAACTCACCACTTTCACGGAAGCGGCGGATGAGCTGGGCCACGCAGCGGCCGCAGCCGCCGCAGGCATAGCCCGCCTGGGTCAGGATGCGCTGGGCCAGACCGTCCTGCAGGTCGCGGTGCAGCACGGCGGGGCGGTAGAGGTACAGCAGCGCCTGTCCGTCCTTGAACCGGATGGGCAGCAGGCACAGGCCCTTGGGGACCAGCTGTCGGTTCAGCCGCCGCACATCCGTCAGCAGCGCCTCGCGGTCATCGCAGGGGCAGGGAAACAGACTGCCCGTCTTGATGCCCGCCAGCGTGGGCGCACCCTGCCTGATCAGGATCTCCTCTGACATACCGTTCCTCCTTTATCTCGCCGCGTGCTGTTAGTGTGCCGCAGAATGTACGGCTCATACGCGGTTAAAGCAATCTAACCGGCGGGGCATGAAAAAACCTGCCGCGCAGGAAGTTAAATGACTTTAACTGCATTGTACCATAGCGCGCTGCGGCTGTCAAGCCCGGGATGGTCGGCAGATCTTTGCGCGGTATGGTCCGCACGTCCGGCGCAGGCAAAAGCGGGGCGCAGGGCGCGAAAAAGGAGCCTGCCGCAGGCAGGCTCCTTTTGGATACCGCTCAGAATTTGAACACGACGCCCACAACGGCGCTGGCCAGAATGAACCAAATGGGGTGCAGGTTTTTGGTGAATTTGACCCAATGGGTCAGTACCAGCAGTACGGCGGCCAAAGCGATGGCCTTCCAGTTGAAGAATGCCAGGCCCGCCGCTCCGGTGTTCACCATGGCGATGAGCACCACGGAGATGCCCGCCGCCGCCACCAGCGCGGTAGAGGCGGGGCGCAGGCCGTAAAACGCGGCGCTGACCCACTTGCTGTCGCGGAACGCCTTCAGGAAGGCGGCGACGATGAGGATAACGATGACCGACGGCGTTATCAGACCCAGTGTGGCGATGAGCGCGCCGCCGACGCCGCCGGTGCTGAAGCCCACGTAGGTGGCCATGTTGACGCCGATGGGACCTGGGGTGGACTCGGACACGGCCAGCATGTCTGCCAGCTGGGCGTGGGTGAACCAGCCGGTACGGTCAGACATATTCTGCAGGAACGGGAGGGTGGCCAGACCGCCGCCCACGGCGAAGAGACCAGTCTTGAAAAACTCCCAGAAAAGATGGAGGTACAGCATTATTTCTCCCTCCTTATCAAGTTCTGGATGACGATGCCGCACAGGGCGGCGGCCGCCACAAAGATCACGGGGGACAGATCCGTCAGCAGCGAAGCCGCCAGCACCGCCGCAAAGATCAGGGCGGCGGGCCAGTCCTTGACGGAGCCCTTCAGCAGTTTCAGCGTGGCATTGAAGATCAGCACGCACACGCACGCGCGGATGCCGGAGAAGGCGTGCTGCACCCAGTCCAGATGGGAGAAGCTGTTAATGACGCCGGCCAGCACCGTGATAATGAGAAGGGAGGGGAACACGATGCCCAGCGTGGCCACGATGCCGCCCACGACGCCCCGCTGCTTCTGTCCCACGAAGGTGGCGGTATTGACGGCGATGATGCCCGGGGTACACTGGCCGATAGCGAAATAGTCCACCAGCTCCTCATCGGTGGCCCAGCCTTTGTTCTCTACCACCTCCCGCTGGAGGATGGGCAGCATGGCCATGCCGCCGCCGAATGTCATGACGCCCACCTTGGCGAAGGTGAGGAACAGTTCCCATAATAATTTCACAAGATCACCTCATTCAGAATATCCATAGAGTCCGCGGACCGATACCTCGCCGCCTCGCAGCGTCTCCTCCGAGCCGTCGTCATACCGTACCGTCAGGCCGTATTGCGGGTCGATCCCCTCGGCGAAGGCGCCGCGAATCGCGCCGTCGCGTGTCAGGCGCACCCGCTGGCCGACGTTGACGCAGCGGGCGCAGTAGTCCTCCCGCCACAGGCTGGGGCAGGGGAGGGCGCTGTCGTGGAGCGCCGCCAGCTGCGCCGTCAGGGCCTGGGCCAGGGCGTCACGGGATACATCGCCCTTCAGCTCCATCCGCAGAGAGGTAGCGATGGCGGCTACGTCGGGGGAGAAATCGGCAGCGGTCTGGGAGACATTGACGCCGATGCCCACGATGACCCAGTCCGGCGTACCGTCGGGACGGAAGGCGGATTCCGTCAGGATGCCGCAGACCTTTTTGCCGCCCAGCAGCAGGTCGTTGGGCCATTTGATGCCGCAGTGCAGGCCGCAGACCTCCTCAATGGCGCGGCACACGGCCACTGCCGCCAGCGGCGTGACCATGGGCAGCGTGCCGGTGCGCAGGCCGGTGCGCCACAGGACGGACAGGTACAGGCCCAGCCCTGGGGGAGACTGGAAGCTGCGGCCCATGCGGCCGCGGCCTGCCGTCTGGCAGTCCGCTGTCACCACGGCGTTGACGACGCCCTCCGCGGCCAGCCGCCTGCACTGGGTATTGGTGGAGTCCACCGCGTCGTAATGGTACATGGAAACGTCCATAGCACACCTCCTTATCCATGGTATAGTACCACGATTCGGCGCCGATGTAAATGGCGATACCCGCTGATGCCTGACAGCAGCGGAGACGACGGGCTTGTGAGATGTGACAAAGAAAAAGTGGGAATTTTGGCGGTTTCTTGGCAAAGAAATGTATTGCTTTTCGCCGGAGCGGCCCGTATAATAGGCGAGACGAACAGAGAGGAGGGACTGCCATGACCTGCAAGAATGTGACGAAGAAGCGGAAGGCGGCTCCCACTGTTTCCATTTTTAATTTTAATAGTGTTTCCTTTGACCGGTGATTTTTTCACCGGCCATTTTTTTGAGTTTGCAAGCAAGTGGAAATAAACGTAAGAAGAAAGAGAGGAACTGTCACATGAACAAAAAACTCGGACAAGATGCCATCTACGACGCTCGGGAGCTGGGCATCCCGCGGATGCTGCTGCTGGGCCTCCAGCACCTGTTCGCCATGTTCGGCGCCACGGTACTGGTCCCCATCCTGGTCAGCGGCTATGGCCTGCCCCTGTCCATCCAGACAACGCTGCTGTTTGCCGGTATCGGCACGCTGCTGTTCCACGTCTGCACCAAGTTTAAGGTACCCGCCTTCCTGGGCTCCTCCTTCGCCTTTCTGGGTGGCTTCCAGGCGGTAGCCAATCTGGACAGCGGCAAGTTCGCCGCCATGACCGGCGAGGAGAAGCTGCCCTACGCACTGGGCGGCGTGGTGGTCGCGGGTCTGCTGTATCTGGTGCTGGCACTGCTGTTCAAGCTGGTGGGCGCCAAGAAGGTCATGCGGTTCTTCCCCCCCATCGTCACCGGCCCCATCATCATCCTCATCGGTCTGAACCTGTCCGGCACCGCCGTGACCAACGCCTCCACCAACTGGTGGCTGGCCCTGTGCGCCATCGCCATCATCATCGTCGCCAATATCTGGGGCAAGGGCATGATCAAGATCATCCCCATCCTGCTGGGTGTGGTGGGCAGCTACATCGTGGCGTTGATCTTCCATCAGGTGGACTTCACGGAGGTCGCCAGCGCCGACTTTGTGGGCTTGCAGAAGTTCGTCATCGCTAAGTTCGACGTGACCTCCATCCTTGTCATGGCGCCCATCGCCATCGCCGCCATGATGGAGCACATCGGCGACATCTCCGCCATCTCCTCCACCACCGGCCGCAACTTCATCGAAGACCCGGGCCTGCACCGCACGCTCGTCGGCGACGGTCTCGCCACCGCGTTCGCCGGTTTCTTCGGCGGCCCTGCCAACACCACCTACGGTGAGAACACCGGTGTGCTCGCCCTCTCCAAGGTCTACGACCCCCGCGTTGTCCGCCTCGCGGCCATCTACGCCATCATCCTGAGCTTCTCCCCCAAGTTTGACGCGCTCGTCAACTCCATCCCCGCGGCCATCGTCGGCGGCGTCAGCTTCATCCTCTACGGTATGATCTCCGCGGTCGGTGTGCGCAATATCGTGGAAAACCAGGTCGACCTCACCAAGTCCCGCAACCTGATCATCGCAGCGGTCATGTTCGTCAGCGGCCTCGGCTTCAGCTCGGTCGGCGGCATCACCTTCACTGTCGGCGGCGCGGCCGTCACCCTCTCCGGCCTCGCCATCGCGGCCCTGTGCGGTGTCATCCTGAACGCCATCCTGCCCGGCAACGACTACGAGTTCGGCGTCAGCGTCGTGGGCGACAAGTCCGCCGACCTGGGCAGCTACTAATTTCTGACAGCACTTTTCCAACAGGGAACGCCAAAAACGCGGCGTTCCCTGTTCTTTTCGCAAAATATAAACATTTTGTGAAGAAACCGTTGACAAGTTCGGAAATTCACCTATAATAGGGTAGGATACAACTGGATAACGCATGATAGAGGTGCGGCTGATAAAAGTAACCATCCGGCAGACAGGCATTGCGGATGGGGAAAGGATCCGCCGCCGAAGGGTCGGAACGCTGCCTGGCGAACCGATGCCTGGGTCGCCGGAAAAGATCCGGCGGTCTGTCGTCCGGGAACGGACGGGGCGCTGTCATGGATCTGTTTGGTGAAATGAGACCTTCAAATGGATTCATGGCGGAATGTCATGACTCCATTTTTTGTTCTGAAACACAACGCGCTTTGACAGGATGGAGTTCACGCGTATTCTCCGGTTGCATGGGCTGCGGCCCAAAAATGAAAGGAGAATCTCCATGAAAAAGCATCCCCTACTGCGGACGGCCCTGCTGGTCATGACCGCCGCCGCGCTGCTGTGTGTCAGCGCTC
>ENA-UAKS01000755-UAKS01000755.1-human-gut-metagenome-genome-assembly--contig:-NODE-755-length-11590-cov-5.502384_pt1 | contig 11590 bp, 13 predicted proteins | sample MGYA00243692_ERZ654452 | MGnify/ENA primary metagenome ERZ654452 (study PRJEB26926, sample SAMN06164442) | human gut metagenome | biome: ENVO:00009003; feature: ENVO:2100002; material: ENVO:00002003...
TAAGCCTTCGTCGGCAGCGTCAGATGTGTATAAGAGACAGGAAAAACGCTCGTCCGCAGGGCGGGACTGGACGCGGAGAAGCCGCTGGAGGCGGTGACGGCCGCGGAGCGGCTGGCCGTCGGCAGACTCGTCAAATGCTGCGTCGTGGAGGCCGTCGGCGTCCTCGGCATGGACAGCGCACAGGTCACGGCGGGCGGCATCCGAACGGCGCAGTTCCGCGCCGATACGCTCGAAAGCCGCGTCGCGCCGGGCGTTTTTGCCTGCGGCGAGGTGCTGGATATCGACGGCGACTGCGGCGGCTATAATCTGCAATGGGCATGGTCGTCCGGCACGGTCGCCGGGCGGCTCGGAAAAACGGGAGAAGAGACTTTATGATTCGAATTCGGGATATTTCCCTTGCACCCGGACACGACAGCGCGGAGCTTGTCCGCGCGGCGGCGCGTCAGCTCCGCATCCGGGAGACGGAGATCAAGCAGCTGGATATCCGGCGGCGCTCGGTCGATGCGCGGAAGAAAAACGATGTGCGGCTGGTCTATACGATCGATGTGCTGGTGAAGGGCCGCGAGGATAAAATTCTGAAAATGGCACACTGCCCGAAGGCGGCCGTCGCGTCGGACTATACTTATGCGGTGCCGCAGCCCGCGCGTCTGCCGGAGCAGCGGCCCATCGTGGCGGGCTTTGGCCCGGCAGGCATGTTTGCCGCGCTAGTGCTGGCTATGGCGGGCCTGCGGCCCATCGTGCTCGAACGCGGGCTGGACGCCGCGCAGAGAAAGGCGAAGGTAGAGGCGTTCTGGGCGGGCGGCGAGCTGGACCCGGAATGCAACGTGCAGTTCGGAGAGGGCGGTGCGGGAACATTTTCCGACGGAAAGCTCAACACGGGCACGAAAAATGAACGCATCGGCTGGGTGCTGGAGCAGTTTGCCGAGGCGGGCGCCGGTGCGGAGATCCTATTTGACGCCAAGCCCCACATCGGGACGGACGTTTTGGTGACGGTCGTGCAGAATCTGCGCGAAAAGATCCTGCACTACGGCGGCGAGGTGCGCTTCGGCACAAGGCTGACGGGCCTGCGGATGGAAAACGGCCGTCTTGCGGCGGTGCGCGCGGTGCAGAACGGCGAAGAGACGGAGCTTCCGTGTACGCAGCTGCTCCTTGCGATCGGTCACAGCGCACGAGACACGTTTGAGATGCTGCACGCGGCGGGGATCCCGATGGAGCCGAAGCCCTTTTCGATGGGTGTGCGCATCGAGCATCCGCAGCGGCTGATCGACGAGAGCCAGTACGGCCCCTTCGCGGGCCGTCCCGGCCTTCCGGCGGCGGATTACAAGCTGAACGTCCATCTGCCGGACGGCGGTTCGGCATACACGTTCTGTATGTGTCCCGGCGGACAGGTGGTGGCCTCCGCGTCGGAGACGGGCGGCGTTGTGACGAACGGCATGAGCAATGCGGCCCGCGACGGAGAAAATGCCAATGCGGCGCTGCTCGTGACGCTGAATCCGGAGGATTTCCCGGACAAATCGACGCTTGGCGGCATGTACTGGCAGCGGGAGCTGGAGCGGGCGGCCTTCCGCGCGGGCGGCGAAAATTACCATGCGCCTGCGCAGCTTGTGGGCGATTTTCTGGCGCACAGGCCCTCGGAAGGGGCCGGGGCGGTCGCGCCGACCTATCAGCCGGGCGTCCGGTACTGCGATCTGCATGACGTTCTGCCGGAGCGCATCACGTCCGTTCTCGAACAGGCGCTGCCGGAGCTGGACAGGAGGCTGCATGGCTTTGCGCGCGCGGACGCAGTCATGACCGCGCCGGAGACGCGAAGCTCCTCGCCGGTGCGCATCGTCCGAGGCGCGAACCGCCAGTCCGCCGCGGCGGGGCTTTATCCCTGCGGCGAGGGCGCGGGCTATGCGGGCGGCATCATGTCAGCGGCGGTGGACGGGATGCTGAGCGCGGAGGCGCTCATCGCGGCGCTGAAATAAGAAACAAAGGGGAAGAAGTCTGTGACTTCTTCCCCTTAGTTGTTTTGATAGACGGCTTATTCGTCCACGGAAAAGGCGTAGACGGTCGTGCTGTCAAAGGCTTCGCCCGCGCGCAGGATGCAGCTGGGCCAATCGGGATGGTGGATGCAGTCGGGATAATGCTGCGTTTCCAGACAGAACGCGGCGCGGTGGCCGTAGACCTGTCCGTTTTTGCCGCTGACCGGCCCCATGCCGTTGGCGGTGTAGAGCTGGACGCCGGGCTGATCGGTCATGACCTGCATGACGATGCCGCTTTCCGGCGATCTTGCGGTGACGGCGGGAATGCTGCCGTCGAGGATGAAGTTCGCGTCATAGCCGCGGCTGGCGCGGACGCAGTCCTCGTCGTTGTCGGCGTCCTGGCCGATGGCCTTGAAGCGCCGGAAATCCATCGCCGTACCGGCGACGGGCCGGATCTCGCCGGTCGGCAGGCAGACGTCATCGTTGGGCGTGAAGAGGTCGGCGTGGATCTTCAGCAGCTGCTTCTGCACGTCGCCCTTGCCGTTGAGGTTAAAATAGCTGTGATTCGTGAGATTCAGGATCGTGTCCTGATCGGTCTCGGCATGGTAATGGATGCAGAAGCTGTCGCCCTTCCAGCAGAAGCGCACCGAGAGTGTGAGTGTGCCGGGATAGTCCTCCTCGCCGTCGGGCGAGACGCGCGAAAATACGAGGCCGTCGGCCTCCTCGTGCGCATCCCAGACGTATTTGTCAAAGCCGCGCAGGCCGCCGTGCAGATGGTTCACGCCGTTGTTTTTTGCAAGGGGATAGCTTTTGCCGTTCAGCTCGAACGACGCGCCGCCGATGCGGTTGGCAAAGCGGCCAATGGTTGCGCCGAGGTAGCCGGGCGTTTTGACATAGCCCTCCAGCGTGTCATAGCCGAGCACCACGTCGGTCAGTACGCCGTACCGGTCCGGCACCTGAAGGCTGCGGATGGTTGCGCCGTAGTCCAGCAGCTCCGCGCGCAGGCCGTGTTCGTTTTCCATCGTCCAGCAGTGTACTGCCGTTCCGTTTTCAAGTGCCCCAAAGGGAAGCTTTGTAAGCTTCATATCGGAAATCTCCAATCTTATCTGCATTGTGCCGCAGACGCAACGCCTGCGGCGCTTTTATCATAGCACAGAATTCTTCGCGCGCCAAGTCTTTGCGGAAAAAGCGGATGCTGCGGAATGTTAAATAAATTTAAGATAACACCGCAGTATACGGGAAGACAAACAGAGTGTGGAATGTTTTTGAAAGAAAAGGCTGCCCGATTAGGATAATACAGCCAAAAGTACGAAAATTGTTATTGCATTTTTGTAAAATTTAAGTTAAAATAACGAAACCGCAAAGGAAGGCCGCGCAAATACGCGGCCGCACAGGAATAGTCGGGAAGCTGCCGCGTAGGATGAAGGAAGAACGCGGACGCTTCCCGGACTGCATTCCGGGAAAGCGGTGCGGAAGGAGGAGTCAGAATGCCGCAGTTTCAGCAATCGATCGAATCGGCGCAGCCCGTCGCGGCAGTGATTATCTCCGTGGCGCTGATGCTGTTTGCGGGCTTTGCGCTCACGCGCATCACAAAGCTGCTTCGTCTGCCAAACGTGACGGCCTATATTCTCGCGGGCATTCTGATCGGCCCATACTGTCTGAACCTTGTTCCGCAGCGCATCATTGACGGGACGGATTTCCTGTCCGACATCGCGCTGGCGTTCATCGCGTTTTCGACCGGCGAATTCTTCAAGCTCTCCGTTCTGAAAAAGAGCGGCATGAGGGTCGTGTGGATCACGCTGTTTGAGGCCGTTTTGGCCTCGGTCTTTGTCTTTATTCTGACATATTTTGTGCTTCGGCTCGAACTGGCGTTTTCCGTCGTGCTGGCGGCGCTGGCCTCGGCGACAGCGCCTGCTTCCACGATGATGACCATTCGTCAGACCGGTGCGAAGGGCGACTTTGTCGATACGCTGTTACAGGTCGTGGCGCTGGACGACGTGGTGGGGCTGGTGCTCTACTCCGTGGCGATCTCCGTCGCGCTGGCAAGCCTCGGCGGCGCGGGCGGCTTCTCGTTTGAGACGTTGGTGAAGCCGGTGCTGCTGAATCTGGCGGCGCTGGCGCTGGGCGGGGTGTTCGGCCTGTTCATGAAGCTGCTGATGCCGGAGCGCCGCTCGACCGACAACAAGCTCATTATCTCCGTGGCGCTTCTGTTCGCGTTCTGCGGCGTATGTGCGCTGATCGATGTTTCGCCGCTGCTCGGGTGCATGGCGATGGGCACGGTCTACACGAACGTCGCCGAAAACGACAAGCTTTTCAAGCAGCTCGGCTATTTCAGCCCGCCGATCCTGCTGCTGTTTTTCGTCCGTTCGGGCATGAATTTCAAGCTCGACGCGCTCTTTTCCGCGTCCGGCAGCCTGAACGGCGTGCCGCTGATCGCGGTCGGCGTGGGCTATTTCCTCGTCCGTATCCTCGGCAAATACGTTGGCGCGTGGCTTGGCTGCGCAGCGGTCAAAAAGGATCGGCTCGTCCGCAACTATCTGGGACTCGCGCTCATTCCGCAGGCGGGCGTGGCCATCGGCCTCGCTGCGCTTGGCGCGCGGACGCTCGGCGGCGTGATGGGCAGCGACCTTGAGACGATCATCCTTGCCTCGAGCGTGCTCTACGAGCTGCTTGGGCCGGGCTGCGCGAAGCTGGCGCTGTATCTGTCGAAGTCCTATTCGACGAGGCTCGAGGACGTTGCGGTCGTCGCGGAAACGACGGAGACCGGCGAAAGAAAATCCGACATGCAGCTCCTGATCGAGCGTATCCAGAAGATCCGGTCGGAGCTTCCGGCGCGTCCGCATGAGGAAATGAGCGAGGAGGAGGCCGCCTTTATGGAGGCGGCGGAGGAACAGTTGGCGCAGACACAGGCGCAGCGCCGGCATTTTTATCTCAGGAGGTAACGGAGAATGAATCAGGATGTGATCGCGGGCCTGCTTGGCCCATGGAGCGCGGAGCTTGGCCTCGGCGCGATCTTGCTGCGCGCGGCGCTGAGCGTGCTGTTTTCCGCGGTGATCGGCTGCGAACGCTCCAGCAAGCGGCATTCCGCCGGTCTGCGTACCTTTATTCTGGTCAGCATCACCGGAACGGCGGCCATGCTGACCGACCGGCTTTTGATGGAGCTGGCGGGCGTGCCGGTGCCGGCGCTCTCGGCGGCGGCGGTCATCGGCATGGCAACCATCAGCGGCAATTCCATTCTTTTCAGCTCCAAGAATCAGATCAAGGGCCTTACGACCTCGGCGGGCCTGTGGTGCTGCGGACTGATCGGGATGGCGCTTGGCGCGGGGCTGTATACGCTGTCGCTCGTGCTGTTTCTGGTGCTGCTTTGCAGCATGTCCGGTCTGCCGGTGCTGGAAAAGCACCTCAAGGATCGCTCGAATCATTTTGAGGTGCATCTGGAGCTGAAAAACAAGGGCGACCTTGCCGAGTTCGTGGCGACCATCCGCGCGCTGGGCATCCGCATCGACGATATCGAGTCGAACCCGGCCTACGTCGGCTCGGGCCTGAGCGTGTTTTCGGTGTCCTTTACTGTGACCAGCGCGGAGCTGAAGCAGTACAAGAAGCACGAGGAGATCATTGAGGCGCTCCGTTCGCTGGAATATGTCTACTACATCGAGGAGATGAACTGACCGCGCCGCCTGCACGCAGGGCGCGCAGACAGTTTTCGGAACGGCCCTGACCGCAGCCTGTGGTCAGGGCCTTTGCACATGGCGAGAACTGCGGCGGCATTTTCGATTTTTTGCAGAAAAAGTGTGCATTCCGTCTTGAAAGTGCCGCAGGCGCGTGCTGAACGAAGGACACTTATGAAGCGCCGCAGAGATGCGGCGTTTCCAAAGACAGACGGTTAGAAACATCTCACCGTGATTTGCACACTGGTTAGATAAAACTAACTGCGAGCCGCATTCCGGTGTATGCGGCCTATGCTGCCGAAGCATGGGCGGAAGCGCCCGGAGCGCCTCGCCGGACGCAAAAATTCTGGACTGCGGCTGCGGCGGAGGCGCGAACATCCGCAAACTCCTGAAAAAGTACCCGCAGAGCATCGTCAAGGGCGTCGATTACTCCGCTGTCAGCGTGGAAAAGGCGCAGAGGCTCAACCGGGACGCGATCACGGACGAGCGCTGCGCCGTGTGGCAGGGAAGCGTGTCGAAAATGATCTTCGCGGCCTCGTGGTTCGATGCGGTCACGGCGTTTGAGACGGGCTACTTCTGGCCGGAGCTGACCCAGAGCTTCCGCGAGGTTTTGCGCGTTTTGAAGCCGGGCGGCACGTTTTTGATCTGCAACGAGTGCGGCGGCGACAACGAAAAGGACGAAAAATGGACGGAGCGGGTCGAAGGCATGACGATCTACAAGGATACCGAGCTGAAGGCGGCGCTGGAGCAGACCGGCTTCCGTGACGTGCAGATCCACAAAAATCAAAGGGGCTGGCTCTGTGTGCTTGCCCGGAAATGAGGGTGCATGAGCTGCGCGGTCCACCTCGACTATCAGGGAGGCACGGTTCTGACCGGCGGCGTCGGCAACATCATCGGCACGCTCTTCGGCGTTCTGTCCCTGAGCACGATCAAGAACATCGTTTCGTCACTCGGTCTTGACGAGGCGTGGTGGACAAATATCACCGTTGCTGCTATGATATGTCTGTTCCTGGTCGTGCAGAGCCTTGTGCTCTCGCGCAAGAACAAAAATGAAAACTGAGGTGCAGGCATGAAAAACTATTTTCTCGGCATTGAGCTTGGCTCGACCCGCATCAAGGCGGTTCTGCTCGACGAAGCGCACAAGATCGTAAAGAGCGGCGACGATACATGGAAAAGCAGTCTGGAAAACGGCATCTGGACATACCACATGGACGAGGTGCAGACAGGCCTTCGCGCCGCAATTCAAAATCTCGGCGGGCTGCCGGGTGAGATTTCCGCCATGGGCGTCTCCGGCATGATGCACGGCTATCTCGCCTTTGACAAGAGCTGGAACCTGCTGGCGCCGTTCCGGACATGGCAGAACACCATGACCGGCGAGGCCGCCGAGGCGCTGAGTGCTGAATTCGGCTTCAATGTTCCGCAGCGTTGGTCCATCGCGCACCTGTATCAGGCCGTCCTGAACGGCGAAGAGCATGTGAAAAGCATCGCGCATATCACGACGCTTGCTGGCTACGTCCACTATCTGCTGACGGGCGAGAACGTCCTCGGCATCGGCGAAGCCTCCGGCATGTTCCCCATCGACAGCGAGGCGCTCAGCTATGACGCGGCGATGCTGGACAAATTCGACGCGCTGATTCAAAAATACGACTTTTCATGGAACATCCGCGGCATTCTCCCGAAGGTTCTGACTGCCGGAACGGCGGCCGGGACGCTGACAGAAGCCGGAGTCACATATCTCGGCGGGCTTCTGCCCGCAGGCATTCCGCTCTGCCCGCCGGAGGGCGACGCGGGCACCGGCATGGCGGCAACGAACGCCGTCGCACCGCGCACGGGCAACGTCTCTGCCGGTACGTCCATCTTCGCCATGGTTGTGCTCGAAAAGCCCCTGTCGAAGGTCTATCCCGAGATCGACATGGTCACGACGCCCAGCGGCAAGCCCGTTGCAATGGTTCACTGCAACAACTGCACGAACGATATGAACGCATGGGTCTCTCTTCTCGGCGAGACCGCGAAGCTTTTCGGCGCGGACGTGTCTACTGGCGAGCTGTTCACGAGACTCTATCAGAAGAGCCTTGAGGGCGAGGCCGACTGCTCCGGCGTCCTGACGTACAACTACATGGCGGGCGAGGGCGTCACGCATCTCGACGAAGGAAGGCCCATGGTCGTCCGCAGACCCGAAAGCAGGCTGACGCTTGCAAATTTCCTGCGTTCGCAGCTCTACGCTACAATGGCAACGCTCAAGATCGGCATGGACATTCTGGCGGGGGAGCATGTCGCCATCGACAGTCTGACCGGCCACGGCGGCCTGTTCAAGACCCCGGTCGTCGGACAGAAATACATGGCCGCGGCCTGCCGCGCACCGGTCACCTGCATGGAATCGGCAGGCGAGGGCGGCCCCTATGGTATGGCGCTGCTGGCGTCGTACATGGTGCAGAAGGCGCCCGCGCAGACGCTGGAGCAGTATCTGGAGACGGAGGTCTTTGCGGATGTCAAACGCATGACGCTGGCTCCCGATCCCGAGGACGCGGCGGGCTTTGACCACTATCTGACGCAGTACCGCGCGGCGCTTGCTGCTGAGCAGGCTGCGGTTGCGGCATTTTAAGAAGGTTACATCATGAAACAGTATGAATTCTGGTTCGTTGTCGGCTCGCAGACGCTCTACGGAGAAGACGTTCTGACCACCGTTGCCAACCGCGCCGAGGAAATAGCGCAGAAGCTGTCTGCGGTCCTTCCGTATTCCATCAAGTATAAGGTCACGGCCAAATCCAGCGCCGAGATCACGTAGGTTATAAAAGAAGCAAACTATGACGATTCCTGCGCCGGCATCGTGACGTGGTGCCATACGTTCAGCCCGTCTAAAATGTGGATCAACGGTCTCAAAAGCCGTGGCTGCACTTTGCCACGCAGTATAACCGCGAGATCCCAAACGAAGAGATCGACATGGACTTCATGAACCTTAATCAGGCTGCACACGGCGACCGCGAGCACGGCTTCATCGGAGCCAGACTCCGCAAGCCGCGCAAGATCATCGCCGGTTACTGGCAGGACGAGGACGTGCAGGCCCGCATCGGCAGCTGGATGAAGGCCGCCATCGGCGTGGCAGTGTCCAAGGACATGAAGGTCATGCGTTTCGGCGACAATATGCGCATGGGGCAATCTCTCCGGCATCGACCGCGAGAGCGGCTTGGCCGTCATCAAGCCCTCCGGTGTGCCGTATGACGGCATGACGGCATGACGGCGGAGGATATGGTCGTCGTTGATCTGGACGGAAACGTCGTCGAGGGCAAATGGAAGCCGTCGAGCGACACGCCGACACATCTGGTGCTCTATAAGGCGTTCCCGGAATGCGGCGGCATCGTTCACACGCACAGCCGCTGGGCGACGAGCTTCGCGCAGGCGGGCGTCGGCGTCGCGCCGCTCGGCACGACGCAGGGCGACTACTTCTACGTAGAGATTCCCTGTACGCGCGAAATGACCCCGGAAGAAATTGCGGGCGAATATGAAAAGGAGACCGGCAACGTGATCGTCGAGACGTTCGCGGGAAAGGATCCGGCGGCGATCCCTGCCGTCCTCGTCCACAGCCACGGCCCGTTCACATGGGGCAAGAATCCGGCGGAGGCCGTCCATAATGCGGCCGTTCTGGAAGAGGTCGCGTTCATGAACTTCCATTCGCTGCAATTGGATCCAAAGCAGACGCGGATGCAGCAGGAGCTGCTGGACAAGCACTATCTCCGCAAGCACGGCAAGAACGCCTATTACGGACAGACTGCGAAATAATCCGATAAAGCACAGAAAATCCCGGCGCACCGCCTAGGGTGCATCTGAAACCTCCCAATGTGACCGGCAGCGAGGAATTTTTGCGTTGAGCAAGACATTTTTTCGCAGGAATACTGACGTATTTCAAGGAAAAATGGCGCAGCGCAGCGTGAAAAGGCCCGCTGTCCGGGTGCGATGGGCGTTGGAAGAATACACCCTAGATCAAGACGCAAAGTGAAGGGAGGCCTTGGATATGAACGGCGAAAACGCAGACCAAATGGACCCGCAGCAGCCTTACCATTTGCCATACGACTATGATATCGGAGAAGAAAGGAAGCCCCGCTCCAAAAAACGCTTTATCGGATGGATACTGGCCGTTCTGATCCTGGCCCTGCTCTGCGGGCGCATTCTGTTCTGCTCTTCTGAGGACGAAACGCCGCCTGCCGAACAGTCTGCCGCATCAACAGCATCTGATGCAGAGATCGCTGCCATGATACAGAAAATTCAGCAGGATATCGTCAGACCCCATTTTGCAAATACCGAGCGTAACGTCATTGCGGAAAATGCGGTCTCCTATATCCCGCAGTTCTCACGGCGCTACTATCTTTCTCAGCTGTCCGACGATCCGGAAAAAGCATCTGTCCTTGCTGCCGCGTGTAAGATCTATACGTCGGCAAGAGATTTCAGTGAGACATGCCAGTTTCCATACGGTATCACCGCCGAGGAGGCTTTCCAGGCGCTTGACCTGCTGGAATATGACTGCCCGGAGCTTTTTCAGCTGGACTTCTTTCACACAGACACCTATTATTCCGATTCGCAGACGGACTATATTTCTTCGATGGAGCTTTCTTACCAGATGACGAAGGAGGAATACAGGCTTCACCTCGAGGACTGTAAAAAAGTGATCGCGTCCGTCTGTGAACAGGCCGATGGCCTGTCCGATTACGAAAAAGAGCTTCTGGTTTTTGACACGCTGACCTCCATCTGCCATTACGACGACCAGTCCCAGTTCTCCGCCACTGCTTACGGCGCGCTTTGCGAAGGCCGTGCCAAGTGCGACGGCATCGCCTATGCCGCAACATGGCTTCTTCGGGAGCTTGGCCTCACCTGCATGAGCGTCGGGGGATACTCCGATCGGGAAGAGTTTGGTCACGCATGGAATCTGGTCGAGGTCGATGACAATTACTACGCGCTCGACCTGACGCAGGACGTTCCTCTCCTCGACAGCGACGACCCGATCCTTCATACGGGCTTCAATGTCCCCAACAGTCTCGCCCTCTACAGCGACGGTATCAACTACACGCTCGATACCAGCATTTCGGACTCCTTCGAGCTGCCGACGACAGACTGCATCGACGACGACTATTACGTCCGAAATGAGCTATACATCCCCGCAGGCTCCGATTATACCGAGCTTTTCTACCGTCTTATGGATGAAGCAGCCGCAGAGGGCGGTTTCTTCTCCGTCCGCTTCGCCTCCAGCGACGAACTGGCGCAGTGCTACCACGATTTTGACACATTTGTAGACGACTGGTATGAGAGCCGGGACATTCTCTCACTCGAATATTCCTATTCCGTCGCAAACTTTAACGTCTTTTACGCCGAATTGCAGCCCGGACAATAAACACTGCCGCAGGAGCCCCTGCGGCAGTCCTTTTATAGCAGCAGATTCAGCAGCATACACAGCGCCACTCCCGCCAGCGTCGGCAGCAGGAACGCCAGCAGCGTCCATCTCACGCTTCCGGTTTCTTTTTTGATCGTCAGCAGCGTCGTGCTGCACGGCCAGTGAAACAGGAAGAACACCATCGCGCAGAGCGCGGTCTTTCCCGTCCAGCCCGCCGCCGAGAGCGTCTCAAGAAGCGACGGCGCATTCAGGAGGCTCCCCGCATTACTCAGCGCCATGACTGCGACCGGCAAGACCAGCTCATTGGCCGGAAAGGCCAGCAGGAATGCCAGCAGCAGGATGCCATTCATCCCAAGCGCTGTGCCCACCGGTTCCAGAAATGCCGCCGCGCGTTCCAGCAGGGCTGCCTCTCCCGCACGAAGATTTGCCAGACACCAGAGCAGCAGTCCCGCCGGAGCCGCGACCGCCGACGCGCGCCCGAGCACATAGAGCGTTCTGTCTAAAAAAGAGCGCAGCAGCGTCTGCAATATATCTGTCTCTTATACACATCTGACGCTGCCGACGAAGGCTTAGGTGTA
>ENA-UAKS01000764-UAKS01000764.1-human-gut-metagenome-genome-assembly--contig:-NODE-764-length-11505-cov-6.286987_pt1 | contig 11505 bp, 8 predicted proteins | sample MGYA00243692_ERZ654452 | MGnify/ENA primary metagenome ERZ654452 (study PRJEB26926, sample SAMN06164442) | human gut metagenome | biome: ENVO:00009003; feature: ENVO:2100002; material: ENVO:00002003...
TACGAGATCGCTCAGTGTCTCGTGGGCTCGGAGATGTGTATAAGAGACAGCCACAACGCCAAGGTCATGGGTAATAAAGATGATGGAGAGATTGCGTTCCTTCTTCAGCTTGTTAATCAGCTCCAGAATCTGCGCCTGAATGGTCACGTCCAGCGCCGTCGTCGGCTCATCGCAGATCAGGATGTCCGGGTTTGCCGCCAGCGCGATAGCAATTACGATGCGCTGACGCATACCGCCGGAGAACTCGAACGGGTACTGGCGATAGCGCTTGCGCGGCTCGGAAATTCCGACCTCCGCCATCAGCTTGAGTGCCTTGTTCTTGGCGGCCTGCTTGGTGATGCGGCAAACCATGCCGGAAGCGTTTTCCTGAAGGTAATCGACGACCTTCTCCGTCTTGCGGCGCTTGTCTTCCTTCGGCTCCGTTGCCACGCGCTCCTCATAGTGCGCCTTGAGGCTGCGCATGAGGGTCAGCACGTTCTCCTTCACCAAATCGAAATCGACCGTCGTTTCCAGCGCAACCTTGTACGCCTTGCCCTTTGCCGCCTTGCGTTCGGCGCGGGCGAGCTCGCGGTTGTACTTGGCTTCCTTCTTGCCGTTTGTGCGCTTGCCCTCGTAGAAGGTGCGGTAGTACGCCTTCATGCTGCCGGTAAAGGTGCAGGCGGCGGAGTCCTTCACAATGTCCAGCGGATCGATGGACGCGTCCACCGCCTTGCACAGGGCGTCCGCCGTCTCCTTGAAGGCTTCGATGGAGCTGTTTTCCAGCTTGTCAATGCCCTTCGTGAGCGCGTCAAGGGCTTCGCGGCGCTTCTGGGTGTACTTGGCATCCGCCTTGGTGATGCCCGTCGTCGCCAAATCGTTGAAGGCATTCAGGAAGTTCTTGTCCAGATATGCGCGATAGAACGCATTCTGCTGTGCCACCGTACCCGTCGGGGCAGCGCCCTGCCCGAAGGTCTTGAAGTAGCCCATCGCAAAGAAGTCAGGTTCTTCCTCCTTCCCGCGGTCAAGCGCCTTGGTCAGGATGCCCTGCAAATTCGTCAGCTTTTTGCGCAGGTCTTCCGTGTCGTTCATGCGGAAGTTCGTATTCTCCACGACCGCCGCCTGCTCCTCCGCCGGAACGACGAAGGGGTCAATGCTGTTGCGAGCGAAGTCGCGCACCTGACGGATGGTCGGCTTCTCGCTGTCTTTCAGCGCGTTCTTCTCAATCAGGAAGAGCAGATGCTCGATGTCGTCCTGCGCGTCCTGCGCATGCTCATGCGCGGCATTGTACGCCTGCTGCATCTTCGTGTGCGCCATTTCAAACTTGCGGAACTGCCCGACGCTTTCCTTGACCTGCGCCTGCTTCTCCGGGTTCGCATCCGTCATGTACTGTTCCAGTAGCTTCAACTTGCCGCTGAAATTCTGGCGGCAGGAGCGCTGACGAGCCTTGCCTTTGAGGAGCATGGCTTCCGTCAGTTGCTTGCCGATACGCATGATGGGGTTCAGGGATGACAGCGGGTCTTGGAAGATCATCGCGATTTTGTCGCCGCGCAGACGATAGAAGTCGTCTTCGCGAATCTTCAGCAAATCCTGACCGTCATAGAGGATTTCGCCGCCCTCGACGATGGCATTGCCTGCGAGGATGCCCAGAATCGCCTTGCTGGTGACAGACTTGCCGGAACCGGATTCACCGACGATCGCCAGCGTTTCGCCCTTATGCAGGTCAAAGCTGATGTCACGGACAGCCTGCACCTTGCCGCCCGTGGTGCGGAAGGATACGCGCAGATTGCGCACTTGCAGCTTCTTTTCTTTCTGTTCCATGTTACTCAGCACCTCTCAAAGACGGGTTAAAGGCATCGCGCAGACCATTGCCGAACAGGTTGAAGGAAATTTCCAGCAGCGCGATAAACAGGGCAGGGAAGAGGATGATGTACGGGTCGGTGGACAGGTAATTCTTGCCGTTGGCGAGCATCGTGCCGACGCTGGTCATGGTCGAAGATTCGAGGTTGACGATGCCGAGGTACGTCAGGCTTGATTCGGAGAAGATGACACCCGGAATCACCAGCACGGAACCTGTGATAATCGTACCCAGCGAGTTCGGGAAGATGTGCTTGAACATCAAGCGATAGTCGCTTGCGCCCAGCGTGCGCGCAGCGAGGATGTACTCCTGTCCCTTGAAGCGGTAGAACTGCATACGCACGCGCTGCGCCATGCCAATCCAGCCCGTCAGGATGAAGGCGAATATCAGCGACCAGACCGGACCGACCGTCTTCGCCAAGTGCAGCTGGAACAGCGTCGTCACGACCATGAACGGCACGCCGCTCAGGACGTCGGCAATACGATCCATCGTCAGGTCAACCCAGCCGCCGTAGTAGCCCTGCATGGCGCCGTAGAACGTGCCGATGACGAGGTTGATGAGGGAGATGGAAATCGCCAGCAGGAAGGAGAACCGTGCGCCAGCCGCCAGACGGGTGAAGATGTCCTGACCCGTGGCATTCGTGCCGAAGACAAACGCCGGCTCAAAGCCGTAGCGATACTGGAAGTAATTGTACTTGTCCACGCGGACGACATACGACTTGCTCTCGGACGTACCGGTCACGCGGGCATACGCCAGCGGCTTTTCCGGGTCATTGTCCGCCGCGATGCGCAGCGAATGGTAGGACGTGTCCGACACGGTCGTCGTGCGATAGATGGGGTTCACCTCGCCGTTTTTGAGCTTCGGAACGCCCTTCTTCGACACCTCATACCAGATGTTGGCATTCGTCTGCTTTGCGTCGGTGATCGCAGGGAAAATCACCTGCACCTGATGCTCGTCCTGCCACGCCTGAATGTCTTCATACTGCGCGGGCGTCAGCGTCAGGTACATCATGCCCATGTTCTGATAAACATCAACCTTGACGTCATAATAGTTGACCTTGCTGTTGCTCTTGGGGTCAACATGGGCGTCGTTGATGATCTCCGCAATCGGCGTATGACCGGTTTCCTGCGCGGTCGCTTTCATCTTGATGTAGTCGGTTTCGTTGATCTTGCTGACCTTTGTGCCGCCCATTCCGAGCCATTCCAGCCCTTTGACCTTCGGCGGCAGCTTGATATACTGCAAATAGGTCGTGTCGCGCAGGGCGCGGCTGTAGTTCGTTTCGCACAGCCACGGCACCAGCAGCGCATACAGCAGCAGAATCACGATAATGCCCGCAGCGACGACGGAGCTTTTGTTGCGGCAGAAGCGGTTCAGCGCATCGCGGAATGAACCGATCGGCTTGCTTTCCAGCGCCTGATCGTGCAGCCGTCCTTCCATGGGGACGCGCTCGAAGGCAGAATCAGGCAAATCAGCGTAATTCATCTTCTCGTTCATCATTTCTTGCTCCCCATTCTGATTCTCGGATCAATGAAGCTGTAGCTGATATCGACCACGATGCCGGACACCAGACCAATCAGCGTATAGAACGCCGTCAGCAGCAGGAAGAAGTTATAGTCCGGCGGCGTGGAGTTAATCGAGGACACATACAGCGGACCGACGCCGGGAATGCCGAAAATCTGCTCGATGATCAGCGAACCGGACATGATGCCGATAAATTCGCCCAAAATCATGGGGAACACCGGCACCATCGCGTTGCGCAGGGCATGGCGAACCGTCGTCTGCGAGCGGCTCAGGCCCTTCGTGCGCGCCAGCAGCAGGAAGTCGCTCGTCAGCACCTCCGTCAGCTCTGCGCGGACATAGCGCGTCAGACCCGCAACCGTGCCAAAGCCCAGCGACAGCACCGCCGGCACAACCGACACGAACATGTCCCACGAAAAATAGTCGTAGCCGGACTTCATCTGGAAGGGGAACCATTGCAGCTTAAAGCACAATAGCCACTGCACCAAGAATGCATATACATAGCTTGGTACAGAAACGAAAATCATGACCGCCGTCGAAATGAAGTGGTCCTGCCACTTGTTCTTCTTGAGTGCGGCATAAATACCGAACAGCAGACCCAGCGGGACAGCGAAAATCATCGTATACACGTTGACCATGACCGTCGCGGGCATCTTGGACATGAACACTTCCCAGACGTCCTTGCCGGTATACAATGTCTCACTGACGCCCCAGTCGCCGCCAATCAGCGAGCGCTGGATGAAAATCCAATACTGCTCAATCAGGGGTTTGTTGTACCCCAGCGCCTCGCGGCGCATCTCAATCAGCTGCTGATCCTTGCCAAACTGCTCTGCCGGCTTGTCCGGCAGGAGCTTCACCAGCACAAAGCACATGGAGATGATAATCATAAACACCATCAACATGAGCAGGACACGCCGAATAACATACTTTACCATGCCGTAGCCCCTTTCCATTTTTTACGGCTGCATCCGTACTGACTTTTTCGTCAGCGATGTACCTTTTTCTTCCCCGGCGCAAGCGCACCCGCCACCGGGTGCAGCCGTAAGAAATGAAGATTTGCCTTTTTTGTCCGGGATTTTTGGATGCTGGATACAATCCTGCATCCCCTAATTGCGCGGAAAGCCTTGATTTTCCTGCATTTTCGTGCATCAGATTGCATACGTTTTTCCTAATGGGAAAAATCATCTGCATCCTGACTTTCCTTGCATTCAAGTGTAAACGCAAATGAATCCAAGGCAAGAACGCGTCCCGAAGGATGCTTCCCCACCTTGGCGACATTGTTTTCCCTATGATGCAATTTCTCCGGTGGGTCAACCCGGCGGCAGAAGAGGCCAGCTCCTCTGCCGCCGGAGACGTTTTCACCGTTTTCCGGATGACCGTCACCCGGAGGATTTTTCACCCGACTACCTGCCGAATTACTTGTAGTTCAGCACGCCGCCGTGTTCCGCCACGAAGGCGTCCCATTCCGCGTCGGTGTAGTTGTAGGTGATGTGCTTGATGTCGTTGCCGTAGGACATCGGGAAGATTTCTTCCTCGGTGTAGAAGTTAACCTTCATGCCCCTCAGAATCATAGACGCATCGTTCGTGGTGGGGATGAAGTCGTAGTTCTGCAGCAGCACGTTTTCCAGCGCGGCCAGCACCAGCAGACGATCCGCAGCCACGGTTTCGTCATAGCTGTAGGGCAGAACCAGTTCAACCTCCTCACCGGCCTCGTTCTTCACCTTGCAGGGCGTGCCGTTGGTGATGTTGAACCAGGACACCGCGTCGGTGGTCATCTTGCCCATGGACAGGTCAACCGTCACCATGGTATTGGAGTAGTCAACCGCCGCGTCGTACTGATACGCCGGATCCAGATAAGCCTGCATCAGGTTGTAGGGGTCGAACGTGGAACCGTTCCAGCCAACAAGGAACAGCATGTCAACCTGGTTGTTGCGCAGCGCGTCGCCGAAGCCGTTGCCAACCGTGTCGTCACGGACGAAGGTCAGCTTGCCTTCCAGCTTGGTGCCCTTGACAGCCTCGGTGTAGTTGTTCACGAGGAACTCGTAGCCGCGGTTGTAGGTGGTGGAAGACGCAGAGGGCAGACCGATGATGATCTGAACCACGTCGTCGTCGTCCATCAGACCCTTTTCGATCGCGATGTCATACGCCTTGTTGAAGTAGTCGCGAGCCATTTCGAGGTTGTAGCCGGTGATGGCGTCGATGGCGTCGTCGTTGGTGGCATACATCTTGCCTTCGCCAACTTCGTCGGACAGACCCCAGAAATCGACCAGAACCTGCTTGGCAGCATCGGTAGAGCGATAGAAGACAGCGTTTTCAACGTCGCCGACGATGGTGTCGCCGAACAGACCGAACGCAGGAGCGGAGCCGGGCACGCAGGCGATGTTAAACGCCGCACGATCCAGGGAGAAGGACAGCGCCTGACGGAATTCCTTCACGGTCAGGATGGTCTTGTTGATGTTCTCGCCCGCCGCCTTCTGGTTCGCAGTCAGCGCGTCGAGGTCGGGGTTCAGGGTCATCGCGAAGACGGACGCGCCCTCAACGGTGTAGCAGTATTCGGAGTTCTCGTACTCTTCCGCGTAGTCCTTTGTCAGGCCGACGCCGTCGAGCTTGCCGGCGAGGAACATTTCCATCTTGGTGGAGTCCTCAGCGACATAGGTCAGAACGCGGCGGGTCGTCTGATAGAAGTTCTCGTTTTCCGGCAGCGCATAGCCGTACCAGTTCGGGTTCTTCTCATAGACGATTTCCTTGTCCTGCTGGAAGGAGACCATCTTGTAGGGACCATAAGAAATGGTGGTATCGGCGGAAGTACCGTAGCTGTTGGTGTAAACACCATTCTCATACTTTTCGCACTTCTCGTACAGATCCTTGTTGACCAGGGTCATGCTCAGGTTGTACTTGAGCTGGAAGCCCTGCAGCGGCTTGTCCAGAATGAAGACGAAGCTGTAGTCGTCCAGCGCCTGCACGCCGACTTCGTCAAAGGACATTGCGTCGTTGACCTTGCCAACGAACAGGAACTCTTCCCATTCCTGATAGGCGTAGTCGCCCTCAGCGGCGGCGTAGGCTTCCGCGCTCTCGTAGTTGTGCAGCACAGCGGTGATCTGCTGGAGCGTCTTCACCACGTCCGCGTTGACCTTAACGTAGCCGTCGGCGCCCTCGCCGCTCTTCAGCGCGTTGTAGAGGTCTTCAGAGAAGTAGCCCGCGCCGCAGTAGTCGGTCAGGCTGTTGGAAGACCACATGTTGCTGTTGGTCAGGGACAGGGCAACATCGGCGCCATTGTAGGTGTAGAAGCCGTCCTCACCCACGGTGAAGTCGGAATCCGCCAGATACTGCGGGTCGTCGGCGTTCAGCAGGCTGCTGTACGCATACACGCCGGACTTGGCATACGCTTCCGCGTTGTGAATGACCGTAGAGCCAGCGTAGAAGGAGTCGGCGCGGTAGTTCTGCGCCTGCGGGTTCAGCTGCTTCATCATAGAGTAGAGCACGTCTGCGGTGGTGATGGGCGTGCCGTCTTCCCACTTCAGGTCGTTGCGCAGGGTGTACTTCCACGCACGGGCGGTCGTGCCCTCGGGGATGCCCCACTTGTCGCCAACATAGTCAGCGGTAACGTCCTCAGGATCGCCCACGACCATGCTGGGCTTCATGGCATAGGAGTCCATCGTGTCGTTATAGTCAAACTCAAAGAATGAATCCGTGATGTAGGCCAGCACAGCGGTGTTTTCCGTTTCAGTCTTGTACTGGTGCGGATTCCAGTTGGTGGGGAAGGTCGTCAAACTGCCGTTGTAGGTGTAAGACGGTTCTTCCGCGGTTTCAGCCATCGCGCCAACGCCGAAGAGCATGCACGCAGCCAAAACCAGAGAGAGAAACTTCTTCATGGTCAAACCCCTCCTTGAAATTTCGTATCCTATCAAATGATACGTTGTATCTATTATAGGGGAATTGCCGCTTCCTTGTCAAGTGTCTGCCGCTTGCAATTTTTGACCAATCTTCCTGCAAAATTCCCCACTTTCACAGCAATTCCTTGATTTGACGATGTGAAATCGTTTTCGCGCAAAATTGTTTTTTTTTTGTTTTTTTCGTTCTTTGCCTTGATTTCTCTGCCTTTGCGCCATACTTGACGTTTCCCGTTTTTTCACCTATACTATCCTGTGCAGTGAAAGGAGAATTCCTTTATTATGAATGTTGACTTGACCCATGGTTCGATTTTCCGCGGACTGCTCCGTTTTTCTCTGCCGCTGATGGCGGGCAATCTGCTCCAGCAGCTTTATAACCTTGTGGACACCTTCGTCGTCGGGCGATACTGCGGTGAAATCGCCCTTGCCGCCGTCGGCAGCGCGTTTTCCGTCATGATTCTGCTCACGAGCATCGTCACCGGGCTGTGCATGGGCAGCGGCGTGGTTGTCAGCCAGCTTTTCGGGCAGAAAGACGATGCCGGCGTGCGCAAGGCGGTCGGCAATGCGTTTGTGCTGATTGCGGGCGTATCAGCGCTGCTGACCATCCTTTCCTACGCGCTCCTGCCCGTCATGATGACGCTCCTGCGCATTCCGCCTGAAGCGCAGGGCGTTCTCTCCTGCTACCTCTTGATTGTGTTCATCGGCATCATCCCGACGTTCCTGTATAACTTCGGAGCGTGTATGCTCCGCGCCGTTGGCAATTCAACCGCGCCGCTGGTTTTCCTGCTGATTTCGTCGCTGACGAACGTCGCGCTGGACTTTCTGTTCGTGGCGGTGCTGCCGTGGGGCGTGGCGGGTGCTGCCGTCGCGACGCTCATTTCGCAAGTACTGTCCGGTTTCCTGTGCTTAGGTTATGTGCTCTTCCGCGTTCCGGCGCTGACGCCCTCGCAGCACGACCTGCACCCCGACCGCGCGCTGTTCAGGCGCATCTTCTCCGTCTCTGCCATGACCAGCATTCAGCAGTCCATCATGAATTTCGGCATCCTGTGTGTGCAGAGTCTCGTGAACAGCTTCGGTCTGGCAGCGATGGCGGCATTCACCGCCGGCGTGAAGATTGACTCGCTGGCGTACAGCCCCGCGCAGGACTTCGGCAACGGCTTCGCGACCTTCGTCGCCCAGAATCAGGGAGCGAATCAGCCGCAGCGCCTCCGTCACGGCATCCGCACAGCGTTCCTGCTTTCCGGCGGCTTCTGCCTGATTGTTTCCGCGCTCGTGGCGATTTTCGCTGAGCCGCTGCTGCTTGTGTTCCTCGAGAATGCATCGGCGGAGTCTCTTTCCATCGGCGTAACGTACCTGCGCACCGAGGGGCTGTGCTACATCGGCATCGGCTTCCTGTTCCTGCTTTATGCCATTTTCCGCGGTTTGGAGCAGGCGGGCATGAGCATCGTCCTGACGGTCCTTTCGCTTGGGCTGCGCGTTGTGCTGTCCTATGCCTTCGCGCCGCATTTCGGCATGATGGCGATTTGGCTGGCAATTCCGGCGGGCTGGCTGATTGCGGATATTGTCGGTTTCGTTGTTATGGGGCGGCGCGGACTAATGCGTTCCGCTTCCAATAAAACGGGCAAAAGTGCCTGCTGACATCGGGATGGATTCGCCGCTTTGTGACAAGTTTGTAACACCTGCGCGCGCGCCCCTTGACGAATCCGACTCGGCGTTGTATGATGGGGATACTCAATAACGAAAGGATTGTGCGGAACGGGTATGAAGAAGGAAACGAATCCTAAGGCAAAGCGGAATGGCCTGTGGTGCAATGTGCTGATTGTGGCAGCGCTGCTGCTGATTGTGGCGGTACTGATGGTTGTGCTGCGGAGGAACGCACCCGCGAATGTAGACGCCAATGCGCCTTTGCTGCCCCTGACCGCAACAGATGCGCCGACCGAAGCGCCGACCGAGGCGCCGACAGAGCTTGCGACCAGCACACCGGAGGCAGCGGCGACCCCCGAAATCACCGCGGCACCGGAAGCGGCTGCCGCGCCGGAAGTCACAGACGTCCCCGAAGCCACCGCCACCCCCGACCTGTCGCAGGTGAAAGCATTCCTCGTCGTCACCGTCGGTGACAAAACGTATCAGCCAATTCCGCTGACCGAAGAGGGCTATTATCGCTTCCGCCACGGCGACTGCATCAACATCGTCCATGTCACCCCGACGAGCATCGACATGCACGAGGCAAACTGTGAAAATCAGGATTGCGTGGAGCAGGGCGAAGTGACGCTGGAAAACAAAGGTGAGCGCATTCTGGGCAACATGATTATCTGTCTGCCGAATCAGGTGACGCTCCAGCTGTACAGTCGCGACGAATTGATGGACTGGCTGACGACCGTGCAGGAGGACGCAGCAAATGAATAAGCAGCGAATCACCACAAAGCAGCTTGCGCTGTGCAGTGTGCTGCTGACGCTGATGCTGGTGCTGGGCTGGGTGGAGAGCCTGTTTCCACCGCTAATGGGCGTACCGGGCATCAAGTTAGGCTTAAGCAACGGCGTGCTGATTTTCGCGGTCTACATGCTGTCCCTGCCGACGGCGTGGGTGCTGATGCTGCTGAAAGTGGTGCTGTCCTCGCTGTTTTTGGGCGGCGTGGCTGCGCTGCCGTACGCACTGGCCGGCGGTGTGCTGTCGCTGGCAAGCATGTGTCTCCTTTCGCGCATGAAGTGGATGCACCCGGTCACGGTCAGCATTGTCGGCGGCGTGATGCACAACGTCGGGCAAATCGTGATGGCGATGATTATCCTCCACACGTCGCAATTGGCGTACTACATGGCTGTCCTGATGCTCAGCGGCATTCTCTTCGGCGCGCTGACCGGCGTGAGCGCCACGCTGGTGATGAAGCACATGAAGCATATCAAGTGGGGGAAATAGCGAAGGGGGGCAAGGGGCGACCGCAGACTTCATCTGTTTTCATGCCTTCTTGTCGCCTCCACAGAGGTGAAGCCCTCTGCACGACAAAAATCAACTAACACAGAACACAAAAAGCAGGACTACCTCCACGCCGGAGACAGCCCTGCTTTTTGTTGTGCGAATGAAACCATCAGAAGAAAAGGAAACGCTTCTTCTGATACGGCTCGCTTGACATGCCCTTGAAATCATAGCCCGTCGCGGCAATCGCAGCTTTCACCTGCGCTTCGTCCAGCGGATCTTCGGAAATGACCACCGTTTCACCCTTGCCGTGGGAGGAAGTCACCTTCTTGACCGCCGGGAAAGCCTTGCGGATTGCGTCATTGACATGGCTCTCGCACATGCCGCACATCATGCCATCAATTTTCAGCGTCGTTTTTGTCATCAGCCCTCATCCTTTCGATGAATGCAATATACCCCATCGGGGTATCTGAATGATAGCACCAGTGCGGCGGATTGTCAAGCGGTTTCGTTCGATGTGACTAACTTTTTTAAGGTAACACCGCACAAATGAGGTGGTGCCTTAGCGGATGCCCGACCAGAGCGCATCATTTTCCGCTTGAAACGCTTCCCTCAGCGCATTTTCATCTTCAGTAGATACATCCTGCTCAAAAATCAGGATGCCGTCCATATCCGGGTCATATTCCCAGACCTGCAGGGTCAGCACATCATTGTAGTGCCGGACGGTATAACCATCCGCGTCGAACGTCCAGTCCTCTTTCTCCTCGCCAACCGCCCAGCGCAGCAGTACCGCCTCCGTCCCATCAAAACGGTACAGCGTTTCTCTGTGAATGCCGCCCGCCAAGCCGCCGTTCACAGAACTCCTTACAATTTTGTGTTCCGCGTCAAGGTCGTAATTCGTGAACGTCAGCGGACAGAGAACATACTGTTCGCCATCAAAAATGAAAAACTGGTAGACGAAATTGCTCGCGCCGCGCTGTGTCAGTATCACCACATCGTTGATGCCGTCGAAGTTGACATCCGCATAGGAAAGGCACGGGTCTTTCTCGCCGGACACGAAGCAGAGTTCCTGCCCGTTGTCCGCAATCAGGCGGTGGATGTATTCGTTCTCCGTCGTCTGCCCGATAATTTCCGCGCGGACAGGGGCGATGGTCATCAGGAGAAGCAAGGCAAGCAGGCAGAAACGGGAAATACAGTTCTTCATAAAGAATACTCCTTTCGCATTGGTATGCTAATGAAAGAACGAATACGGGGCGGCAATTCATCCGCAGAAAAAAAGGAAATTTCTTCATCGTCTGAAATGGAAATGCTTGCAAATTACTGATGTTTGCGTCTGTCTCTTATACACATCT
>ENA-UAKS01000768-UAKS01000768.1-human-gut-metagenome-genome-assembly--contig:-NODE-768-length-11433-cov-22.895588_pt1 | contig 11433 bp, 10 predicted proteins | sample MGYA00243692_ERZ654452 | MGnify/ENA primary metagenome ERZ654452 (study PRJEB26926, sample SAMN06164442) | human gut metagenome | biome: ENVO:00009003; feature: ENVO:2100002; material: ENVO:00002003...
ACGAGATCGCTCAGTGTCTCGTGGGCTCGGAGATGTGTATAAGAGACAGCATGTAAACCATGTGCTTGCACAAAGTGTAAACCATGTTACTCTTGACACAAGCCCCTCCCCTACAAAATTTTCCAACACAAAAATCCGCCATTTGCAATAAACAGCGGATTCTTTATATTCAATTCTCAGCACTCGTCAAAATGGTGTCCGGTAGTAAAGCAATAATGTTTTACGGCACCCACAGCACCCCACCGTGACCGCCATTTCCGCATTATCCCTCGCTCCGCACCAACCCTACCAACACCGCACTATCCCTTGCCATGCACTATATTCTTGGCTCCCTTGTCAAAGGGAGCTGGATTGCGACAAGGCTACTTCTTATTATAAATTGCAACATTTTGCGATTTTATCAACGTTAATATTCACTCAACCCTATCTGTCGCAAGACTGAGGGATTGCTCCCCATCCGCACCATCAATTAGATTTTCCGCACTATCTTCCTCCACACTCCCCAACACAAAAATCCGCCATTTGCAATAAACAGCGGATTCTTTATATTCAATTCTCAGCGCTCGTTAAAATGGTGTCCGGCAGTAAAGCAATAATGCTTTAACAGTGCCCATCGCACCCCACCGTGACCGCCACATTTTAAATTATCACTCTCTATAAATCCGCCGTTCCACCATCTTCAGCAAATTGCCATCATTTCCAAAGGCAGAATTTGAAGCGGATTACAGCCGCCCGCCGTTCCACCATCTTCAGCAAATTGCCATCATTTCCAAAGGCGGAACTTGAAGCGGCTCACAGCCGCAGGCGGAATTTACAGTGGCTTTCAGCCACAGGCGGAATTTGGTGTGGCACATCGCCGCAAAAAAAGCGGTCACAGCATATCACTGTAACCGCTTTTATTGATTATTGCTTTGTGTAACTTCCGCCGTTTTGCCATCTTTAAAAGATATATAGCGTTATTAAAGGCGGAACTTGAAGCGGCTCACAGCTGCCCGCCACCTTAGTCCTCAAGCCCCTTGAGCGCTTGGAATTCTTCCTTCTTGATTCTTATTTTGCCGTCCTTGAGAAGCTTTACATCCTCCCTCTTGAATGCCGTAGCGGCGGCATCGGGATTCTTGTCGAGCTTTACCTTGAGTACGCCTGTCAGCAGGTTTGTATCCTCAACGATACCTCTGCCCTCGGCTGTTTCCACAAGAGCGCCGACCTTAGGAGTTATCGCAAGAAGCTCCTCATAGCAGTTCTGCTCATATTTAAGACAGCACATAAGTCGTCCGCAGGTGCCTGAGATCTTTGTGGGATTCAGCGACAGCGATTGCTCCTTCGCCATCTTTATCGACACCGGCTGGAATTCTCCGAGGAAGGTCTTACAGCAGAACGGTCTGCCGCAGATACCAAGTCCTCCGAGCATCTTCGCCTCGTCACGAACGCCGATCTGACGTAACTCTATTCTTGTACGGTAAACCGATGCAAGATCCTTTACAAGCTCTCTGAAATCCACTCTGCTTTCAGCCGTGAAATAAAATAATATCTTGCTTCCGTCAAAGGTGCAGTCAATATCAATAGGCTTCATTTCCAGCTTATGCTCGGTTATCTTCTGAGCAAAGACCTTCATTATCTCCTGCTCTTTTTCACGGTTCTTCTTCTGCGTTTCAAGATCCTTGTCGGTAGCTATGCGGATTATGCTCTTGAGCGGCTGTACCACCTTGTCGTCCTCGATCTCACGGTTCGCTATAACGACCTCGCCGCACTCAACGCCTCTTGCGGTTTCCACTATAACGTGACTTCCGCACTTGACCGTATTTTTATTCGGGGAAAAGTAGTATATCTTCCCGACATCCTTGAATCTGACTCCTATAATTTCAGTCATTTTTACCCTTTCTTATTTGCCTATTGTAAAACGGCAAACAGCTTTGCAGGTATATATGCCTGCATCAGCTTTACATTTATATTTGTTCCGTCCATAAGCGCAAAACCACTGAGCACCTCGTACAAGGCATACAGCCTTGCCTTAGTCAGACATAGCAAAGGCTCGCCGCCGGTTTCAAGCACTCTCAGCGACTCGGTCACATTCTCGTACAGTATCGTTATTACCCCGTACAGATCCTCCCTTGTCGTGCAGGCGGTCATTGCAGCTGCGGCCGAATATTCGTCTTTCTTCGATAATGCCTCTGTCACCTTTTTGGCTGTATCATACAGCTTTATGCGCTTTTCGTCAGAGAGTATATCCCGTATTCTGCCCGGATTTGTCCCGTACAGCTCTACCGCCCGTTTCGCCGTGTCACTGTCGTAACCGTTGTATTCAAGACAGGAAACGCATTCCTCCGCAGTCATGTCCGATACCGGTATGCACACGAGCCTCGACTTTATCGTTTCAAGTATCTGCGAGGTATTTGAGCAGGTGAAAATGTAACGGTTATATTTTGACGGCTCTTCTATCGCCTTGAGCAGAACGTTCTGCTGCTCCTCCGTCATTTCCTCGCAGTCCTCATAGATGAAAACACGGGTGTCGCTGTCATTGGGGAGCGTTGAAGCAAAGCATACATTATCACGCACGCTTTCCTTGCTGTACTTTTCGCCCTTGGCATAGATAACGTCTGCGTGTTCGCCCGATATGATATTCCGACAGCTTCTGCATCTGCCGCACGGCATATTGTTTTCGGGTTCACGGCACAGATACAGCATAGCGCACCACTTTGCGAAGGTGCGCTTGCCTATGCCTTTTTCACCCGTCAGCATTATTCCGTGGGGAAGCCTGTCGCTTTCGGCTGTTTCCGCCAGCAGAGCAGTCTCACGCTGTTTTCCGAACAGCTTTATGCTGTCACAGCTTGCATTGCTTGCAGACATCAGACTTTCTCAAATCTCTCTATGTTCGTCACAAAGATAGTCGCACCGCCGACAAATACCTCGACAGGAAAGCTGGTGTAGCTTCCTACGCCGTATGATGCGGCAGAAGGAACAAACTGCTTTCTCTTGTGCGAATGGTCCTTGATAATCTCGATTATCTCGTCTATCTTGTCGTCCTCAGAGCAGATAAGAAATGTCGTGTTACCTGACATTAAAAATCCTCCGGTCGAGGCAAGTTTGGTGGCCTGAAAGCCTGACTTTGTAAGCGATGATGAAACTGAATGAGCATCATCATTATTTACGATCGCATATATTAATTTCATAAAGATTACCGTCCTTTCTGTATCGGGCTATCCTTGTGAGTTTGAATTTCGAAATAATTATAACACATTTTCTGTATAAAGTAAAGGCAATACGCATAAACTTCACCGCAAACTTTTGATATGAATCTGATTTTTTGCCGCAGAAATATCAGTTTTTGCGAAAAGTTCACCTTCAGCATAAATCATCAACGTGACGGTTTTCTGCATATTGGCCGTAAACGTACACTGCAAGCGGTTTTGCGGCCTGTTTTTCGCAAAGTACCTTCATCGTTTTTCATCACCTGTGATTTATGCCTGTTTTTTTCGTCAGACAACTATCGGAATATCTGCTATTCCCTTGTCACGAAGTGCCCTTGCGGCGTCTATCGTGACCACCTCGCCCGGCATTATAAGCGGGATTCCCGGCGGACACGGCGCAACCGCACCTGCACACACCTTGCCGACCGTCATCATCACAGGCAGTCTCACCTTTCCCGAGAAGTACGCCTTCGCCGGCGAGCAGGCGGTCTGCGTCCTTATATGGACAGGCGGCGAGGGCAGGTTCCTTACGAAAACCGACCTCGGCGTATTCGCCCTCAGCACCGTCTTTATCGTCTCAAAATCGACATCCGTCGAGCCGCTTCCGAACAGCAGTACACAGCGGTATTCGTCAGCATATTCGCACTCTATGCCGAATTCCTTCAGCATCTCAGCCATAGCAAAGCCGGTCGAATGCACCGCCGCACAATCGAATGTCACCTTCATATAATCGCTCTGGCTCAGCACATATCCCATATCGGCACAGTGCCGCTTCAGCGCCGTTACCTTGTTGCATATTTCCGCTATATGAAAGGGTTTCTCGGCTATTGTACGGTTGCATCTGTCAAGGCTGTCAAGGATAAGATAGCTCGGGCTTGAGGTCGCCGTGAGAGCCATCGCCTCCTTCGCCATAGCGCAGTATTTCTCGTTTGCTATATGCAGATACGCTCCGCCCGTAAGCACGGGGAGCGTTTTGTGGGCGCTGTCTGCACACATATCCGCACCGAGCGTCATCGGGTGCAGATCGACAGGAGCAAATTTCAGATATGCGCCGTGTGCGTTGTCAACCAGTAAAGGTATACCGTGCGAATGGCACACCTCCGCTATAGCGGAAATATTGCTCATACCGCCGTAATAATCAATTGAATTTATAAATACCGCAAGCGTTCTTGAATTGATTTTTGCCTCTATGCTTTCGGGAGTAACGGCGGCGCTGAGGTATTCTTCGGGATATACCCAGGATGGAATAAGCCCCAGCAGGATGCAGGAATTTATAAAGCTGCGGTGCGAATATCTGCCGGCGATAACGTGATCCTTGCTGTTGCCCCTCAGCTTTGCAAGGGTGAGCATTGTCTGTATCGCAAGCGTACTTCCCGAGCAGGAGTACAGCGTTCTCTTACTGCCGAATAGCTTTGATGCGTTTTTCTCGCTTTGTGCTATTATGCCCTTTCCGCCGTTTGTATCGGTGTCATAAAGGCTGTCCGCTCCGTCAATTTCGGTAATGTCAAGCGGATCCTCCGTTCCCTTATGCCCCGGCATATAACAGCGTATCGTATGACTTTCACTGTTCTTTACAAGAAAATCGTGTATCGGCATTGCCATTTCTTCGGCAAAATCTGAAATTTCCATATACTCTCCTTCTTAGTGCGTCTGTCCTTTTCCCGTTTGGATAAGCAAATATCCCATATCAGTTATTATTCTAACATATTCTGACGATATTTTCAATTTTTTTGCGATAAAAAACAGAAAAAAGGTTGAATTATTCTCCACTTTTCATTATAATTATAATCAGCAGTAGTACGAAATACGAAAAATAAAATCAAAGAATACTCTGTAAGCCTTTGCGGGTTTACAGAATTTCAAGAAAGGGAGTAAATAAAATGCCGGCACCTAAAAGAAGAGGCAGACCGAGAAAAGAAGAATCTGCCGCAAAAAATACAAGCGAAAATAAAAAGACCACAGCTAAATCAGCCACAGCAAAGAAAACTACGGCAAAGAAGCCGTCAGCATCTGCTAAAAAGACGCTGAAACCGCAGGGAGATACGGTTTTTGCGCTTGATATAGGCACAAGGACGGTCGTAGGCGTGCTGGGCTTTATGGACGGCGATATTTTCCGTGTGACCGATACCGAGAGCGTTCCGCATCTGAAGCGTGCAATGATAGACGGACAGGTAGAGGATATTGAGCAGGTAGCAAAGGTAGCACGCACCGTAAAGGAAACGCTTGAGCAGAGAAACTCCATCAGGTTGACAGAGGTTTCTATAGCCGCCGCAGGCCGTGCGCTCAAGACCTACCGTGTGTCGATGGATTTTGACGTTTCGGATAAGAACACTATCACAGCGGATATGGTACGCACGATGGAGTGCGAAACGATACAGAAGGCACAGAAAGGGATAGATGAGAAGTACAGCAACGAGGATGCTGTATTCTACTGCGTGGGTCACTCGGTAGTGCATTATTACCTTGACGATTACGCAATGGTAAACCTTGAGGGGCATAAGGGTGACAAGGTCACTATAGAGCTTATCGGTGCATTTCTGCCCGAGGTCGTAGTAGAGGGTCTGTATGCCGCTACGGACAAGACGGGGCTTAAGGTAAAGAGTATGACGCTCGAGCCTATCGCCGCAATGAACGTTATAATCCCGCCGGAGATACGGCTTATCAATATTGCTCTCGTGGATATAGGCGCAGGTACGTCTGATATTGCGATAGCCCGTGACGGCGCTATAGTAGCCTATGCGATGGCAACTGTCGCAGGTGATGAGATAAGCGAGGATATCGTAAGGAAATTCTTCGTTGATTTCAATATGGCGGAGAGCATGAAAATACAGGCGAGCGGCGACACGGACAGCATTACATACCGTGACATTTTCGGCAGGGAGCAGACAATATCTAAGGCTGATTTCTTCGAGAAATGCAGTCCGTCAGTTGACAGCCTTGCGGATGTGATAAGCCAGACGGTATGTGACGCAAATGGGCAGAGCCCTGCCGCAATGTTCCTTATAGGCGGCGGAAGTATGGCTAACGGCCTTGCGGACGCACTTGCGGACAAGCTCGGAATAGATCACGGAAGGGTTGCTGTAGGCGGTCAGGAATTTATGAAAAACGTCGATGTGGGCGACAGGAAGCTGGGTCCTGAGTATGTAACTCCTGTCGGCATTGCGGTCACAGCCTGCACCAATATGGCATATGATTTCTCGACCGTTACGCTAAACGGCGAGCAGGTAAGGGTGTTTGATACAAAGTCGCTCAGCGTATTTGAGCTTCTCGGCTCGGCAGGCTTCAAAACCTCTCAGATAATGGGGCACAGCGGCGCAGGGCTTAAGTTCACTCTTAACGGCGAAACGAAGATACTCAAAGGCACTGCGTTCACTCCTGCGGTAATCACTGTAAACGACAAGCCTGCCGCACTCACAACAAAGATAAAGCAGGGCGACAGCATAACGCTTACGCCTGCGGTGAACGGCGAAAACGCACACGCATTTATCCGTGATTATGCGGAAGATATTTCAAGGGTAAGCGTCATATTCTGCGGTGAAAATGCGGTAGCCGGAAAACGTGCCTACGCAAACGGAAAAGAAGTCGGCAAGGACTATGAGATACAGCCGCTTGACAATATAGAGATACACGACGCAAGAACGCTCGGAGCGTTCCTTATGCAGTACGGCGGAGATACGCAGACCGCAACCGTATATGTAAACGGCGAGGAAAAGCCCGAAAGCTATGTTCTTTGTGACGGGGATATACTGGGCTTTGATAAAGGCTCGTCTTTTGAAGCGGTACAAGCCGCCGCTGCCGCTGAGAGCGCATCGGGAATGCAAACGGCTGAGGATATACAGACAGCGGAGCAGGGAAATTTTGTATCAGTAATCTTCAACGGCGTTCCGACCGATCTTCCCGAAAAGGAGAGCAAAACTCCGTATATGCTTATAGACCTGTTTGAAAGAGCGGATATTGACATTGAAAATCCCACACGCAGACTTGTGCTTTCGGTAAACGGGAAAAGTGCGAAGTTCACCGACAAGATACAGTCGGGCGACATTGTGGTAATAAAGCAGGAGGACTGACTTGCATATCAGGAAACTAACGGCACTCACGCTTGCCGTCATAATGCTTGCCGGCTGTTCGGAAATCGACTATTCCTCAGTGGCTTCCGATAACAGTGCGGATACCTCGTCAAACGGGGAAACATCTGTACCGCAGGCGAGTATTGTGACCGAAAATAAAACCAAAGAATACAAAATCAACAAATCAAATTTCAGCTATGTTCTTGAAGCGGAAAAGACGGAAGGAACAAAGCTGATCTCGGATGACAGAAAGTACAGCGGCGAGGGATATATCACAGTGGGCGCTTACAAATCGGTATCGTTTGATATGGAAGTGCCTTCGACACAGTTTTACGATATTGCGATAACCGCACTGTCAGATGACGGCGGAAGCATCACTCTTATTGTTGACGGCGACAAGCAGATAAACAGCGAAAACGGCAGCTATAAACGTATGAACGGCGAGCTGTACGGAGCGTATAACATAGTACAGAGCGATACGTTCGAGAGCCATTCGTTATGTCCTGTATATCTTACGCAGGGAACGCACAGGATAACTCTCCAGACAGTAAAAAACAGCGTTTCGTTGGACAAGATAACTGTAAAGAACACAGAAAAAGCGGCCGATAAGCGTTACTCCCAGGCAGGAACGTGGATCTCGGGCAAGGATGTAAATACCGACCGTATTGAACTTATGGATTATCTCAAAAGCATTTACGGCAGGAAAACGCTTACGGCGCAGGCCGTAACGCCTAACACGAATACCGAAATTGACGCAATAGTAAAGAACACTGGACGGTTTCCTGCGATAAGAGCGAGTGATCTAAGATACTATACGGCAAGCGGTGCGAAGCTTGTGAAAAACAACACGGATATTCAGCTTTCGCAGGAATGGGCTAAAAACGGCGGTATAGTGTCATACGCATGGTACTGGTATACGCCTATAGGAAAGACTACCTTCTACCGTGAAGAAAGCACATTTGACATCGGTGCGGCTGTAAGCGACTATGAGGATCTGGCGGTAATGAATGAGGAATCGCTGGCACAGCTTCTTGAGGACGAAACAATATCGGAGGAATGCTATGCTGTGCTGTCGGATATGGACGCAATAGCAAAACAGCTTTCCGTTCTCAAGGACAGCGGTGTTACGGTGCTTTTCCGACCGCTGCCTGCAAGCAGTGCGGGGCTGTACTGGTGGGAAAAGAACAGCAAGACTTATAAATGGCTGTGGCAGACTATGCACAGACGTTTTGACGAACTGTACGGGCTGTCAAACCTGCTGTGGATATACACGGCGGATATTGACCCTCAGATGTTCCCCGGTGACGATTATGTTGATATAGTCGGCTGTGACGTATATGACAATACCGATACCGCTCATCTTGCGGCGATGTATGCAACGGATTCATTATCGCTGAACAAGCGTATGCTGGCACTCACGGAGTGTGCCGTATATCCCGATCCGGACATAATGGCAAGGGATAACGCAATGTGGCTGTGGACGGCTATGTGGAACGGTAAATATCTTATCAACGAAAGCGGAGAGCTGACGGGCGACTATATATCGGTAGAACAGCTGAAGAAATTCTACAATCACGAGGCTACTGTCACAAGGGACGAAATAGGAAAACAGAAAGAATAACAGGCGGTGAAACAAGGTGAGCAGAAAACAGAAGATATACGATAAGCTGATAAGCGGCAACGCTTCCGTGCAGAACCGTTATTTTTCCTTCGTTTCATCTCACAGCAGGCTTCACGGGGTAATGCCCGCAGCGGCGTGGGGGTACGCATTGCTGTTATATATTAAGTACAGCGTGTTTCATTTTCCCGACAGGAAATTCGGAGAATACTCGCTGTCGGCTGAGGAAACGGCGGGGCTTTTGTGTAAAGCAGATGTAGTATCGTTTGATATTTTCGATACGCTGATTTTCCGCAGTGTTTCACAAAAAGAGGTTTTCGACAATACGGGCAGAACGCTTGGCATAGAGAATTTCGGCAAAATCAGGGCCGACAGTGAAAATGAAGCAAGAAAAGAAAAGAAAGAGCCGTGCATAAATGATATTTATCGTATTATAGCCGTGAAAGCAGGGCTTACGGACAAAGCCGCCGAAGAAGCCGTGAAAGCCGAATGCAATGAGGAATTTTCGGTTTGCCGTGCCGACCCGTTCATGCTTGATGTGTACGGCAGGGTAATCTCCTGCGGAAAAACGGTCATTATCACGACCGATATGTATCTTACCGAAAGCGTTATCTCAAAGCTGCTTTGCGACAACGGGTTCAGCGGTTATGAAAAGCTGTTCGTTTCGTGCAAATACGGGTGCGGAAAATCGGACGGAGGGCTGTATCGGATAATTAAAAACGAGTACGGCGGCAAGAGGATCGTTCATATGGGGGATAATTATATGAGCGATGTTCTGACGGCAGGAAAGGCCGGGTTTGAAGCGGTGTATTATCGCAGAAAAGCATAGATAAAGTGAAATCCGACAGGGCGTTCCTGTCGGATTTCGGTTTGTAGAAAAATTATTAATGTACTTCTATTATATCTTCTGGTATTTATCTATGACAACAAGCTACCGATAGTGCTATTTGTCGGACAGCACTTATCAATATGAAAGAGGGAAAGAACCAAAGCAATTAGAAAAAAACTTCTAAGCAATTACAATCCCAACCATAGTTGGCTCGGCTTGACCGAGAAACAGAAGCTCACCCCTTTTAAATGTTAGAGGGTAACAGCGTAATGATGGTGCTATGGGAAAACAATCCCCACCGTCACGGCTCGGATTTGTTTGAGAGATATTAAAGACAGATTTTCTGAACTTTGTATTGATAAAAGCCTAACTTTTACCAGCCGTGCCACCTCCCCTTTTTCGAGGGCGGGCATGGATGCCCGAAGTTGAACGCCCAAAGGCTTTGCATGGACGCAAAGCCAACAGAGCGTTCATTAAAAGGCAAGGGTGTTGGCGATTTTCGAGGGATAGTGCGGTTTTTTGAAAGGTTATTGTCGTGCAGTTGTAATGATGTACTCACGAAATTATTAATACTTTGTCGGTACGGAAAGTGTTTTAGGCGGTGTTGGTGATATGTTTAACAGTGCGGATTTAATAATAATCGGCTTTTCGACAGAGTGAAATCCGACAGGGTGTTCCTGTCGGATTTGTTTTTATATGCCTTCAAAATCCCATTCGGGAGTGTACTCGAAGGTAGCACTTTCTTTATCCTGCGTGTAGCCGTCAAAGCCAAGCTGAGCGGCGTAATCGGTAACAGAGTTATATTCAAAAGTGGTAAGTTTTCTTGAAAGATTCTTTATTTCAAGGGCTTTTCCGCAAGGTGTGTACTGGCGCATAAGGCTTATCCTTATATCGCTTACAGGAACGGTGGCTTTAAGTATATCAAGCACCTTCATACTGTCGTGACGGCAACCGGGAAGTACGAGGTGGCGGACAAGAACGCCCTTTTTCATCATACCGTTTTCATCAAACTGTACCTTTCCTGTCTGCCTGTACATTTCTGCAATCGCCTTTACCGCAACGGAAGGGTAGTCGGGTGCGGAGGAATATTCACGGGCAAGGTCGGGAGAAGCATACTTGAAATCGGGCAGATAAATGTCAATCAGCCCGTCAAGTATTTTCAGCGTTTCTACCTTTTCGTATCCGCCGCAGTTATAAACTACCGGTATATGAAGCCGTGGCTTTATGCTTGTCAGCACTCCGGCTATAATATCGGCATAATGAGTGGGTGTTACAAGGTCGATATTATGCGCACCTTTTTCCTGAAGCTCGAGCATTATTTCGCCGAGCCTTTCCGGTGTTATTTCCTTGCCGAAGCCGTCACGGCTTATGGGCATATTCTGGCAGAATATACATTTCAGCGAACAGCCGGAAAAGAATATAGTTCCTGCGCCTCTGCCGTCCGTTCCGGAAATGCACGGCTCTTCTCCGAAGTGGAGTGACGCTTTGGCTGTTTTAAGTCCTTTTACGGAGCAGGCGCCTGTTGTTTTACTGCGGTCTATACGGCAGTTGCGAGGGCAAAGTGTACATAGTGGCATATTGTTCTCCTTTAAAAAACCGCTCCTGTTACGGAGCGGTCAGGTCTGTAGAAATAGTGTTTTGCTTGAAGTGGTTCTGTTATATCATTCAGCTTAGACCACGATAGCAAGCTACCGATAGTTCTTTTTGTCGGACAGCACTTCTCGGGTTCGCTAT
>ENA-UAKS01000769-UAKS01000769.1-human-gut-metagenome-genome-assembly--contig:-NODE-769-length-11432-cov-4.328030_pt1 | contig 11432 bp, 8 predicted proteins | sample MGYA00243692_ERZ654452 | MGnify/ENA primary metagenome ERZ654452 (study PRJEB26926, sample SAMN06164442) | human gut metagenome | biome: ENVO:00009003; feature: ENVO:2100002; material: ENVO:00002003...
CCTAAGCCTTCGTCGGCAGCGTCAGATGTGTATAAGAGACAGGTCAACGGAATTGCAAAAACTCTCATATGTATCGTCGGTCAGACCTGCGATCAAATCCATGTTGATGTTGTCAAATCCGATTTCTCTCGCCTCATTGAAAACACGAACAACATCGTCAACCGTGTGCCGCCTGCCGATAGCCTTGAGGACGTCATCATTAAACGTCTGCGGATTTATGCTTATTCTTCCGACTCCCGCCGCTTTGATAACCTTAAGCTTTTCGGGGGTTACGGTATCGGCTCTTCCGGCTTCTATTGTGTATTCTCTTATATGCGAAAGGTCAAAATCATTATTTATCTCGTCACAGATTTTTTTAAGCATATCCGCCGAAAGAGTGGTCGGCGTACCGCCGCCCCAATAGATTGATTCGAGTCTCAGTCCGAGGCTGTTTGCGACCTCGGCCGTCTCTTTTATCTCCCTGCAAAGATTTTCGACATAATCGGGCAAAAGCTTCTTTGCCTGTGCTATCGAATGAGAAACGAACGAGCAATAATTGCACCTTGTCGGGCAGAACGGAATCGAAACATACAGGCTGAAACTTTTTTCATCGGAAAGCGACATTATTTTTTCTTCAGCCTTGGCTACGGAATAAGCAAGCTCGGTCTTTTTTTCGCAAACCAACAGCTTATCCTTGAAATACGCCTTTGCACCGTCGTCGCCGTAATCCTTAATCAGCGAATTCATCAGCTTCGACGGTCTTACACCTGTCAGTATGCCCCATTTAGGCACATAGCCCGTAATCTTGGAGAGAAGCGAGAACAGCAGAATCGCCATTTCTCTCTCGCAGTCGTCATAGTCGGCAACCGCTTTTTCTTTCTCCCCTATTGTTCCGTTTATATTGACCGAAACACCGACATCATATTTGCCGCTCATTGAGGTAACAACCGTTATATCGTCAGCTTCGCCGGAATCATCATTTATGACACGGATCGTCTCATAGGGGAAGAAAACCCGACAAAGGTTTTCCATTTCATAATGAAATTTGTGATTAACGACCCTGAGTATCATTTGAATCTCCTCATATATCTGTTTCTTCTGCGTTCATATTCCATGGTCGTGGCTCTGTTGTGACCGGGATAAATCGTATATTCGCCCGGCATTTCATAAAGCCGCTTGATTGAAACATACATGTCATCGTCACTGCCGCCGAAGAGATCCGTTCTGCCCGTTGTCAGACAGAACAGAGTGTCGCCCGTGAAAAGTGTGCGCTCACTCTCGATATAGTAACATACACTGCCCATTGTGTGGCCGGGAGTGTGCATAACGTTAAAATCAAGGCTTCCGAGGGAAATAACATCGCCCTCACCGACCGTGATATCCGGTTCGATATTCTTCTGAGTGTGCGGTGCAATGCTGAATGCAATACTCATCATCTCGTTGGTAAGGCAATCCGCATCTTTTTTATGAATTACAATTTTTGCCTCGGGGAATGCCTGCTTGAGGTCATAAACACCGAAGATATGATCTGCATGACCGTGGGTCAGCAGGATATATTTAACGTTTTTTCCGTTGAGTCTGTCAAGAAGCTCGGGCGTGCATTCGCCGCAGTCTACTATCGCCGTTTCACCGCTTACGTCGTCCGTCACAATATATGTGTTTGCACTGACAGGTCCCAGCACCATTGTTTCAACAGTCATTTTAATCCCTCTTGTTCCAGATAGTCGTGTCCATGATTATCGTAACGGGGCCGTCATTGTGAATTTCAACCTGCATATCCGCTCCGAATGAACCGTGCTCAACCTTTTTGATACCGTTCGCCTTAAGCTGCTCCATGAAATACTCATAAAGCTCGTTGGCATAGTCGGGCTTCGCCGCCGTTGTGAAGGACGGTCTGTTGCCCTTTTTGATATCTGCACAGAGCGTGAACTGAGAAATTGCAAGAACCTCACCGTCAACATCAAGAATCGACATGTTCATTTTCTCGTCCTCGTCCTCAAAAATACGCAATTTAGCTATCTTTGCGGCAAGGATTTCCGCATCTTTCTTTGTGTCGTCGGGAAATACGCCCAGAAGAACGTTATATCCCTTGCCGATTTTTCCTATTGTTTCGCCGTCAACGACAACCGCCGACGATTTTACTCTTTGAACTACTGCTTTCATACTAAAACCTCTTAATTCAATACCTTAGCTGTTTGAACGCTCAACGTCAAGAACACCGTTTATCTTCCTGAGCTTAGCCATAACGCCGTTGAGGTGCTCAATTCCGTTAACACCGATCGTCAATTCGAGCGACGCTCTGCCGTCCTTTTTGCTCTTGGTATTAATTCCGTATATCATAACACGCATATCTGCGATCATTTTTGAAACGTCGGCCATCAGTCCGACTCTGTCAAGACAAGTCATCGAAACCGTAGCTGTGAAATCCTCCTTAACGGAGCTGTCCCATCCTGCGGGAATCCATCTGTCCGGCTCGTCGGCAAGCTCGATAACCTTGGGCACATTTGTACAATCCCTCTTATGAATCGAAACGCCGTGACCTCTTGTGATAAATCCGATAATTTTATCGCCCGGAACAGGACTACAGCACTTTGAAAGCTTGATAAGGCAGTTGTCTATGCCCTCAATAACTACGCCGTCCTGGCTCTTTGTGCGCTTCTTCTGCGAGGGCTTCGTTATCTTGATAACGTCCTCTTCAACAGGCTCGGGCTGCTTGAACTCCTTAACGTATTCGTCCTTTATATGCGGCATCATCTTGTTTAATGATATTCCGCCGTAGCCTATCGCCGCATAGAAATCATCGGTACTGTTGAAGCGCTGACGCTGTGCGACATCAAGAATGAACTTATCAAACTGCTGATCACTGAGCCTTATAAAGTTACGCTTGAACTCACGTTCAACCTCCATCTTGCCCTCAAGGATATTCTCCTCCCTGCGTTCCTTCTTGAACCATGAGCGAATCTTATTCCTTGCGCCGCTGGTCTTGACAAATTTAAGCCAGTCACGGCTCGGTCCTTTGTTCTGCTGAGACGAAGTAATGATCTCGACTATTTCACCCGTTTTGACGACATAATCTATCGGAACGATTCTTCCGTCAACCTTTGCGCCGACCATTCTGTTGCCGACGGCCGAGTGAATGGCATAGGCGAAGTCAACAACGGTTGCACCTGCCGGAAGATTGATAACCGTTCCCTTGGGTGTGAACACAAAAACCTCCTCCTGAACAAGGTCGGTCTTTATTGTATTCACGATATCCTGCGGATTTTCGGAAACATTCTGACTCTCCAAAAGCTGGCGAATCCACGAGAATTTTTCTTCAAATTTCTGTCTGCCGCTCATTCCGAGTTTATACTTCCAGTGGGCGGCAACACCGTACTCAGCCGTGCGGTGCATCTCCCATGTTCTTATCTGAACCTCAAACGGTATGCCCTCGTCGCCGATTACCGTTGTGTGCAAAGACTGATACATATTCGCTTTCGGCGTTGAGATATAATCCTTGAATCGGCCGGGAATGGACTTGAACATATCGTGAATTATTCCGAGACAGTTATAACAGTCGATAACATCATCAACAATTATTCTGACGGCATAAATATCATAGATTTCGTCAAAGCTCTTGCCCTGCATATACATCTTACGGTAAATGCCATGAACACTCTTGATTCTGCCGGAAATGCTCGCATTCGGCACAACAAGCTTTATTCTTTCGCTGATTTTTTTCTGAATACTGTCAAGATACTCTTTTCTCTTTGACTGCTGCTGTTCCAGCCTGTCTCTGATCTCCTTATAGGCAATGGGATCAAGATAGCTGATTGCAAGATCCTCAAGCTCCTCCTTAACGCCTCTGATACCGAGACGGTGAGCGATAGGAGCGTAAATTTCAAGTGTTTCCTGAGCTTTTTCACGTCTTTTATCGGGTCGCATAAAAGACAAGGTTCTCATATTGTGTATACGGTCAGCGAGCTTGATGATAATAACACGAATATCCTGCGACATCGCCATCAGCATCTTGCGCACATTCTCCGCCTGCTGCTCCTCCTTTGTAAAGATGGGCACCTTGCCGAGCTTTGTAACGCCCTCAACAAGGTTTGCAACGTCCTCGCCGAATTCCTCCTGGATATTCTCCTTGGTCATATCGGTGTCTTCAACAACGTCGTGCAGCAAAGCCGCAGCCATCGATTCCCCGTCCATACCTAAATTGTAAAGGATAATTGCGACGGAGACCGGGTGTATTATATAAGGCTCGCCTGAGAATCTGAACTGACCCTCATGCGCCTTTTTTGCAATAAAATACGCTTTTTCAACGAGAGAAACATCGTTCTCGGTCATGTTTTCCCTGACGAGCTTAATCAGCTTGCCATAAAGCTCATCGGGATTTTCGGGAACGAATTCTTTCTTTTCGTCCTGCTCCGAAACAGTCTCGCCCATTGACGCTGTCAATTTGTTTTTTTCATTAGCTTCTGACATTTTCATACCACTCGGCTTACCATGCCGATTCCTTTAAAAGTTCTGTTAAGGCAATTCGCACTCTCCGGTCGTGAGGTGTTGCCTTAATCTTTTGAGCACCGGCGCATCCTGCAAGTTGACCTTCTCGCTTGTTTTCGGTGCGCTCAGTCCACCGTTTTCGTCTTTTATAAGTATGCCCATTTCGAGCATCGCCTCAACAGACACCGCTACCTGTCCGTAATCCTCCGCCCAGAAATCGAGCCTGTGGCAGAGCGTTTCTATATCGTAATTCCATCTTACGACGGAGCGTATGTATCTGTAAACCTTGGCCGTCGTTTCACGCGAAGGAATCAAAAGTGATGAATCAAAGCCTTCGGTTTTTCCTCTCATGAGCATTGAAAAATCTCTCATGGAAGCGAACAGATCATCCTCCACCATATCGTGGAGCTTTATATTTTTAAGCAGTATGCTCACTCTCAGCTGGCCGAGGTACTCGTTCGGTTCAAGTCCTACCGCAGCATCGACCACATCGCCCTTGACGAACGGAAAATCCGCCTGAATCATTTTGAATTTGAGCGTTTGCAAAGAAACGCCGTTGCGCTCAAGAATAACTCTCAGATGCTTTCCGTTGCCTATCGGCTGAATATCGGTTATCGTCATATTGTAAAGGCCGAAAATCGGCTGAGGATTGCCTGCACCGAACGGCTCAAGCTGCTCAATCGCATTAAGCATTTCCACGTTCACATATGCCGGATTCAGCTTAAAATCAATATTCTGAATCGGATAAGGCATTTCGATACCGTCGGCATACCGGTTTATCGCCTTTCTGAAATCACCGATGTTTTCTGTTTTCAGCCCTATTCCCGCCGCCAAGGTGTGACCGCCGAAGTGGGTCAGACAATCACCGCAATGCGAAAGCGCATCGTAAAGATTGAAGCCGTCAATGCTTCTGCCCGAACCTTTTGCTTCTTCGCCGTCCACGGTTATTACAAGCGTCGGCTTTCCGTATTTTTCGACAAGTCTCGACGCAACGATTCCGACAACGCCGTCGTGCCAGCCCTCTCCGGCAACGACAAGTACGTTTTGATAAATCCAATTCGGATTCCTTTTTATCTGCTCAACAGCCTGATTGAGTATCTCCTGCTCAGTCTGCTGCCGTGTTACATTCTCGTCATTTATCTCCTGTGCAAGAAATGTCGCTTCCTCGTAGTCATCACTCAAAAGCAGTCTGATTGCTCTGTCCGCCGAACCCATACGGCCTGCCGCATTGATTCTCGGACAAATACCGAAAGCGACAGTCGTCGAGGTCATCCTTCTTTCCGAAAGGCCGGCAACCTCAATAAGAGCCTGAATTCCGCTTCTGTCCGAATCGGCAATCAACCGAACTCCCCTGCGCACAAGCTCACGGTTTTCCTTTATAAGCGGCATAACGTCGGCAACCGTGCCGATAGTCACAAGATCGACAAAGCTGTCAGTTACACCGTTCTCCTCGCCTTCAAGAGCACATATTAATTTATATGCAACTCCGACACCTGCATAGTCTTTAAACTCAAGATTGCAGTCCTCCCTGTGCGGGTCGACGACCGCAACGGCTTGCGGCAAGGTATCCGACGGAAGATGGTGATCCGTCACAATAAGCTCCATTTCAAGCTCATTGATATATTTTGCCTCTTCGACGGCGCTTATTCCGTTATCGACGGTGATAATGAGCTTAACGCCCATCATGCTGAGCTTGTCAATCGCTCCATAGCTCAATCCGTAGCCCTCGGTATGGCGGTTCGGAATATAGTAAACCACGTCTGCACCCTGCATTTCAAGGTAGGAATACAGCAATGCGGTCGACGTTACACCGTCGGCATCGTAATCGCCGTAAACCGCAATTCTTTCAAAACTGTCAAGAGCCTTTTGAATTCTCTTGACCGCCGTATACATATCGGGAAAATCAATCGGGTCAACGCACTTGCGCTCCCCTATTCCGAAAAAGTCCTTTGCTTCCTCGGCTGTGTTTATTCCTCTTGTCGATGCGATAAGCGCAGCATAAGGGCTTATGTTCAGCTCTTCGGAAAACTTCGTTGCGTTCTCTTTATCGCCGCTTTTGACTATCCACTTTTTTCTGCTCATATCGCATCTCCTTTCTTTTATCTATCGTAAATTTCTTCAAGCTGTCGCACAGTATGCGAAATATCAAACTGCCGAAGCTTATTTTCATCCGCCGATTTTCTCGGCTCGTCAAGCTCTCTGTTAATGAACTCCGCCCATTTTTTTGCACCGTTTTCAAGTGAAAAATAATCAATCAATCCGACGTCCGCTTCCCTTGTAACAACATCGGAAACAATACAGCGAAGTCCCGCTGCCTGCGCTTCGATAAGAGAGAACGGAAGTCCCTCAAAAAGCGACGGCATAAGGAAACAATCGCAGCAGGCAAGAATTTCTTTAACATCGGTTCTGACTCCCGTGAAAATAATCCTGTCCGAAATCCCGAGCTTCTCAGCCTTGTCCTTTGCGGCATTTTCAAGCTCGCCGCAGCCAACCCAAATATATTTGAAATCATCTCTTATTTTTGCAAGCTCCATAATTATTTCAACGGCAAAAACGGGATTTTTCTGAGCTGAAAGTCTTCCGACGGAAACAATCAAATGCTTTTCGCTTCCGTCGGCACCGAGTTTTCGAGCATAACTCAAAGCATCAAAATTATCTGTTTTTTTGTAGCTCTCGGTGTCAATTCCGTTATAAATAAGCGTTGACTTTCTTTCACCGTAAAAATATTCCGACGCAACATCCGAACAGGCCAAAAGCTCCGTTGACGAGCGAATAATAAGACCTTTCATCGTGCGGCTGTAGATTTTTTGTAGAAGCTTTTTCAGTGACGCAAATCTGCCGACGGGATCGTACTGGCTTTTTGAATTGTGAGCATGGCAAATTCTCATTGGAATTCCGCATTTTTTTGCAATCGTCAGCGTGATTCCGTTGAGAAGATCCATATTTGAATGAGCAATATCGAAATGCTCCGCCGAAAGAATTCTTTTTACGTTTCTGATATAATCAATCTTCTTTTTCGGTGCGTCAAGATCGCCTGCGTGGACAACTCTTATGCCCAAATCGGTAACGGTCTTTTCGTGCAGGCAGTAAACGCCCTCATCAATCGCAATTATCACGGTTATATCATATTTTGTTTTATCGATTTTTCTGAGCACATTCACAAGAAATGTTTCGATTCCGTTTGCACTCAGTCCGTGCGAAAAAAATACGATTTTTTTCATATCAACACCTGCCGGCTTTATTCTTCTGACGCTGCCTCATGTCGTTTGGAAACCGTAGCAAGAATTTCTCTCTTGAAATCTCCGTAGATTTTGTACCTCTTTGAGAAAACGATAAATGAAATTACGATAAGTACGGGAGGAACAATAAACATAAGAGCCGAAATAGCGTCCTTGGCCTCCTGCGTCTGCTCGGGGGCGGTTCCCTCATACTTTGTTATGCTGAACGTCAGGTACATGATAATGCACTGAACTGTATATGCCATTTTCTGTAAAAAACCCTTCATGGAGAATGTCAAGCTCTGATTTCTTTTGCCGAGCTTATATTCGCCGTAATCAACAACATCGGCAAGCATAACGGTCTGATTGACAAACATACTTCCGATACCGATTGATGTTATAAGATAGCAAGTGCCGAGGCCGTAAACATTGCCGCCGAAGCCATAGCCTATAACAGCCATTCCGATATATCCTACAGCAGCCATGCCAAGGGAAAGCTTATAGATGTTTCTGTTGTTCATGTTAAGCTTTGAGCAAATCGGAATAACGGCAATGCCGATTACAGAACCGACCGCACCGAACATATTGAACTTTGACTGAAGATTAAGATCACCGGCGACAGAGTTGAAATAATAGCTGCTGATACCGGAGGTCATGTAGTAGCCTGCGTTTGAAATCATCGCAAAGAGCATAAATGTCAGGAGCTGGTCATTATTCTTTACAACGCTTATCGCCTGCTTAAATGAGAATTTCTCTCCGCCCTGAATAACGTTTCTTTCCTTCGTTGAAGCGACGCTGATGCATGCAAATAAAACGAGCATAACAGCAGCGATTATCGACCATTTTCCGAAGCCCGTTCTCAGGCACTCCGGCGTCATTGTTTTGAGACTGCTCTCGCTTGATCCGCCGAGATAAGCGACAATAGGAGCTGTGAGAATAAGCACAATGCCCTGACCTAAGCCCGAGAAGGTTCTCGCAACCGTCGAAATGAAGTTTCTGTCCTTTTCCTCGGTTGCAAACGACGGAATCATCGACCAGTAAGGAATATCGGCCAGAGTATTCGACATGCCCCAGAGCACATAGAATACGGCAACATAAACATACATCCAAACCGAATCTGTTTTTATTCCCGGATTATTGAAAAGCAGGCAAAGCACAACGGCATTCGCTATTGCACCCCTCAAAATCCAAGGGCGATATTTTCCCATTTTGCTGTTTGAAATATCAACAAGAGTTCCCATCATCGGGTCATTGATGCCATCCCACAATCTCGCAATAGGCGCAAGAATGAGCAAGAACAAGGAACTGATTCCGAGTGCATTTGTAAGATAAAGCGAAAGGTAAGAATAGAACAAGCCGTAGCTGAGATCAAGGCCGATCGCACCTACACCATAGCCAAGCTTTTCTCTTAAAGGAACTTTTTTACCCATTTGGATACCTACTTTCATTAGTCAATGGTTAATTAGCTTAAACCAACTTATATAATACCACAAAAAATCATTTTAGACAATAGAAAAAATGACGTTCCCTGAGAAAAAGGAACGTCATTTACGGTTACTTTGTTATAAAAGTTACAGTTTGATGCTTCCGACAGAAATTCTGAGGATAGTAAGAGCATCCATGGAGTTAATTTTTCCGTCTCCGTTTGTGTCGGCATTCATAAATTGTTCTTCCGTCTTGATATTTGTCCAAAGGTCAACAGAATATCTGAGAACGACCAATGCATCCGCCGAGTTTACCCTCTTGTCACCGTTAACATCGGGATATACTTTTGCAATAACCTCAGTTTTTGCTCTGTTCTTGCAATCCTTACACATCATGTACTTTGAGCCTGTCGATGTAATTGTCGGTCTCTTTTCGATTACCCATTTTCCGTCACCGGTATGTCCCTTTGCCGGAATAGCCTCAGTCGACTTTGCTCCGCAAATCTTACATGTTACCGTGTATTTTCCGGCTGCCGTACATGTAGCCGCCTTGCTGACAGTCCTTGTCACATCGGGATGATTGCAAATAATCTTGAATGGCTTCCAATAACCTTCGCTATAATTTCCTATTCCGACAACGTAAAGTTTTGCTGTTCCCGGTTTTGTATTATTACGATAAACAACCTTATAATCCTTATTCAGCTCAACCTTTTCTCCGCTTGTGAGAGTAAACTCAACCGAAGGAGTAATGGCCGAACCGGTGTATGTATTATCGGCAATATTTTTTACCGTGCCGAGCGAAAGGTCTTTTACGTATTCAATTTTTGCGTTTAATTTGTTTGATTCAATATAATTCGGAAGTCGAGTATTGCCCTCAACAGTTATAAACTTCAAAGAATCGGAACAAGCAGAAAAGGCATTCACCATAATTATAGTATTTTTAGATATCTTAACCGTTTCAAGAAGTGTGCAGTTAGCAAATGCACCGGCACCGAGAGCAGTAAGCGTAAACGGAAGTTCGATAGAAGTCAAAAACGGGCATCCGTTAAATGCATTTTTGACTATTGTTTCAAGACCAACCGGGAAACTTACATTCTTAAGTCCATCGCACTGGTAAAAAGCACCTTCACTTATTGATTTAACATTGTCGGGAATAACAAGATCAGTAATACCGGAACATCCTTTAAAGCTTTCTTTTCCTATATAAATAAGCGTTGAAGGCAATTTAAGCGTCTTGATTTCGGCGTGATTTGCAAACGCCTCCTTGTCAATACCGATAACCGGCAAGCCTTTATATGTATCTGCAAATATAACGGTATCATATGTTCCGCAGTTATATTCCGTTACCCAGTAGCCCTTACCGTCAGCAGAAAGTCTAAATTCCATATCATTCATCGAATTACGCAAAACGTTAAACGATGCACCCGAAGTCTGAACCTTATCCGTTAAATTAACATAACCGGAATTGACGGCATTGTTAATTTTCAAGCTGAGATCACATTTACCGTGATCGGCATAGCTTTTAACTTTGAAAACTATTGTTGAAAAAATTCCGCTGAATTCATAGTTGTTTCCTCCGGCGAGGCACCAGTTAATCTTACCCGGATTGCCCGCATATTCGGAGTAAACCTCCCCGTTAGTCTGCTTGTCTCTTGCTTTTCTCAAATCCTTTCCCTGAGACATGCTGACAACCTCAAGCTTCTTTGAGTCGTATATCAGGCTCATGTCAAGCGAAGACACCTTATTGTACTGCTTCGGAAAATAAACCTGAACGGTAATTTCATCGTCCTGTGCACACGAGGTTGCGCTGAGCTTTATTGCAATATCTGCCGAAGCTGCCATCGGAGCAACGGCCATTAAGCAAAACACTATTGCAAAAGCAGCAATAATCGCCACAGCCTTTTTAAATAATTCTTTCATTCTTTTCACCCTTTCAAAAATTTACACGTGAATGTATTAATTATATTTTATATTATTTAGGCAAAATTGTCAATTAAAAATTTAAAAGCCATGAATCTAAAATTAAAAGCACTGAATCTGACTAAAAAGCGTTTGATTGTTTTTTTTAAGGCGTTCGGTTGTTTCTTTAAAAAAATCTTGAAGAACCCTTTTTTATGTGATATAATACCGATGTTCATATAAATCCGCCCGTAGCATAATTGGATAATGCATCAGATTCCGATTCTGACGACTGGGGGTTCAAATCCCTTCGGGCGGGCCATAAGAAAGGTTGCACTTCGGTGTGACTTTTCTTTTTATATATTCTCAATTTTCTCTCTGTCTCTTATACACATCTGACGCTGCCGACGAAGGCTTAGGTGTAGAT
>ENA-UAKS01000773-UAKS01000773.1-human-gut-metagenome-genome-assembly--contig:-NODE-773-length-11377-cov-9.272037_pt1 | contig 11377 bp, 7 predicted proteins | sample MGYA00243692_ERZ654452 | MGnify/ENA primary metagenome ERZ654452 (study PRJEB26926, sample SAMN06164442) | human gut metagenome | biome: ENVO:00009003; feature: ENVO:2100002; material: ENVO:00002003...
ACGAGATCGCTCAGTGTCTCGTGGGCTCGGAGATGTGTATAAGAGACAGAACTTATACGCTCAAAGATATTCTCAAATTATTCCGTTTTAGTATCAAACAATGCATTCACGAACTCGTCCGAATCAAATTTCTGCAAATCATCGATAGTCTCACCGACTCCGATATACTTGACCGGCACTGAAAGCTCCGACTGTATCGCTACAGCGATACCGCCCTTTGCCGTACCATCCATCTTAGTAAGCACGATGCCCGAAATCTTTGCCACATCAGAAAACTCTCTCGCCTGAACAAGTGCATTCTGGCCTGTAGTCGCATCAAGCACGACGAGCGTCTCTCTGTACGCATCCGGATACTCACTCTCCAGGATTTTATTAATCTTTCCAAGCTCATTCATCAGATTCTTTTTGTTGTGGAGTCTTCCGGCTGTATCCACGAGAAGCACATCTGCGTTTCTGGCCTTTGAAGCTGCAACTGCATCATATACAACAGCTCCCGGGTCAGCACCCTCGGCACCGCCAATCATATCAACTCCGGCGCGGTTTGCCCATTCCTTCAGCTGGTCTCCTGCTGCCGCCCTGAAGGTATCGGCACCTGCAATAACTACCTTCTTGCCCTGTTCCTTAAGCTTTCCTGCAAGCTTTCCGACAGTGGTAGTCTTTCCTACTCCGTTGACACCGATTACAAGCACAACAGATTTTTCATTTTCAAATCTGTAGGCGGTCTCCTCCACCTTCATCTGCTCCTTGATGCTCTCAATCAAGAGTTCCTTGCACTCTGCCGGCTCCTTGATGTGCTGCTCCTTCACCTTCCTCTGCAGATCCTCGATGATACTCTCTGTAGCTCTCACCCCGAGATCTCCCATGATGAGAATCTCCTCAAGCTCCTCATAAAAATCATCATCTATATGCGAAAATCCACTGAAAAGTGAATCTATGCCTGAAACAATATTGTCTCTGGTCTTTGTCAGTCCTGAAACGAGCCTCTTAAAAAAGCCCGGCTTCTTTTCTTTTTCTTCCATTTCAACTCTCCATAAATAAAATTTTACTGTGTCAGATCATTCTCTATAAGATTCACTGAAACGAGTGTGGAAACACCCTTTTCCTGCATCGTAATACCATATAGCCTGTCCGCAGCCGCCATCGTACCACGTCTGTGTGTGATAACGATAAACTGTGTGTTCTTTGTAAGCTTGTTCAGATAATTTGCATAGCGCGAAACGTTTGAGTCATCAAGCGCCGCCTCAATCTCATCAAGCAGACAAAACGGTGATGGCTTAAGTGCCTGAATGGCAAACAAAAGTGCAATAGCGGTGAGCGCCTTTTCTCCACCGGACATCTGCATCATATTCTGAAGCTTCTTTCCGGGCGGCTGTGCGACGATTCTTATGCCGCACTCCAGTATATCCTCATCCTCCACAAGCTCCAGGGAACCATGTCCACCACCAAAAAGCTGCTTAAAGGACTTGTCAAACTCTCTCTGAATCTCGGCAAACTTCTCTGTAAACTGCTTTCTCATACCACTGTCAAGCTCATCAATGATGCCAACCAGAGTCTTTTCAGCCTCGATAAGGTCATCATGCTGTCCCTTTAAGAACTCATAACGCGTTGAAATCTCCCTGTATTCCTCGATAGCATTGACATTTACATCGCCGAGGCGTCTGATTTCGTCCTTTATGCCTGCAATCAGCTTCTTTAATGAAGGCAGATCATCGTATGCATCATTTCTAAGCTCTGCTGCCGCATGCGGAGTAAGCTCATATTCATCCCACATGTAGTTGGTCTGAGTCTCTGAAGCCTCCTTAAGCTTCTCTCTCTGGCTGTTCAGTCTGAAAAGCTCCTTATCCAAATCAGCCTGTTTCTTTGAAACTTCCTCCTGCTTTGCAAAAAAGCCTCTGTAATCCTCAGACATCTTTTCCTTTTTTGTAAGGCTCTCCCTAAGCTCCTCGTCAAGCTTAGAATTGTTGTCCTTTGATGCCAGAATGGTCTGTGTGATTGCATCAATATCAGCCTGCTTCTTTTTAATATCATCCTTTGCAGCAGCTGCACCTTCCACAAGGCTTTCCTTCTGCTCATCAAATTTCTCTATCTCTGAATTGATACGATTGATATTTTCTATAGCAAACTCTGCCGTCTTTGTGATATTTGCAAGCTCAAGTGAAATGGCAGCGGCCTTGTGTGAAGCCTCCTGCTCAAGTACTCCCTGCTTTTCAAGTATCTCACTGTATGAGCTGTTTTCCTTCTCAAGCTGCTTTTCACGCTGCTTTGATGCCTCAAGCTGCGCTGCAATATCCTTCTTGCCCTGATTTATCTCTTCGAGCTGTTTTTCAATCCCGGCATTTTCTGTGCGCAGATCCTCGTAGACATTCGCACTCTCCTTCTTTTGCTGGTCTGCCCTGTCAACAGAAATCTGTGCTGTATTCTGCTCAATATACTTCTCCTGCAGCAAGGTCTTTGTGGCTGCTATATCCTCCTCGCCAAGCGCAATAGCAGTCGCAATATCATCCTTTCTGGATCTAAGCTCTTTAAGCTTTGTCTTAGTCTGATCAACTCTCTTTTCAAGCTCCTCAATCTCACGATTTCTCGCAAGCAGATTGGATGAATTTTTAAACGCACCACCGGACATAGAGCCTCCCGGTGCCAGATACTCGCCCTCGACAGTCACAATATGGAGTGAATAGTGATTTTTCTTAGCAAGCGCAATGGCATTGTCAATTGTGTCCACCACAATCACTCTGCCAAGCAGGTATGCAACAACCTCATCAAACTTCGGATCACACTTCACCAGCTTATTTGCAATGCCAAGCACACCCTTTTCGCCGAGTGCCGCCTCATTTTTAGTATTTCTGTTTGCACGCACACTCGTAAGAGGTAAAAACGTAGCCCGACCAAAATGATTGGCCTTCAAAAAGCCAATCATCTTTTTGGCTGTGGCCTCATCCTCAGTGACGATATTCTGGATATTACCACTTAAGGCTGTCTCTATCGCTATCTCATAGCGCTTATCCACCTGGATAAGATCTGAAACCACCCCGAGAAGCCCCGGATTTTTAGCCTTCTGCTCCATAACACGCTTGATGCTGTTGCCATAGCCATCATAGCGCTCGGCAATGTTTTTAAGCGACTCAAGCCTGGAAACAGACTTATGATACTCTGTGGAAGCCTCCTCCATCAGGCGGGCATTCTCTCTGGACTTATCTCTCCACTCCCTGGCCTTTGCCAAAAGAGCCGACTCCTTTTCCTTTAAACCGGCTATCTCTTCATTGACAGCATTAAGCTTCTTATTAGCCTCATCCAATATATCATCAAGCCCTGCTTCCCTTGTCTTCCTATCTAAAAGACGCTTGGTAAGCTCTGCCTTTCTGATATTAATCTGCTCAAGCATAGTGGCAAAACGCTGCTGCCTTGACTGGATACTGCCTCGCTCCTGAAGCAGGGCGATAAGCTCATTCTTGCCCTTTTCCAGTCCGTCATTGCAGCGGTTAACCTCTGCAAGCACAGCCTCATGCTCGTTTACCGCAAGAAGCTCGTTCTGCTTCATCTGCTCTATCTCAGCTTCCAGTGTGGCTTTTTTGTCATCATACTCTTTCCTGCTTTTAAGACGCTCAGCCTTTTCCTTTTCGATAGCTAAAAGACGCGACTGCAAATGCTCATCCGTCATTTCGGCCGTGTGAATCTGCTCCTTTAAAAGCTCTATCTGATTCTCAAGCTTCTGTCTGGTGGATGAAGTGCTTGTAATGCTCTCACGAAGAGACTCGATACGCTCATCCATCTGCTGCATATCGTTCCCAAGCCTCTCATACTCTGCCTTGATGCTCTCGTATGTGGCGTTGGTCTCCTTTAGCTCGTCATCCGCAATAGCGTATTTCTCATCAGCTGACTTAAGCTCGGTCTCAATGCGCGCTGATTCAAGCAAAAACATGTTGACATCGTAGTTCTTCAGTTCTTCTCTCTTTTTAAGATATGTATGAGCCTTCTCGGACTGTCTCTGTAACGGACCTACCTGTCTCTCAAGCTCTGTCAGGATATCATTGACACGCACAAGGTTCTCTCGCTCATTATCGAGCTTCTTTTGTGCTGTAAGCTTTCTCTTTTTAAACTTGACAATGCCGGCAGCCTCATCAAACAGCTCTCGCCTCTCCTCCGGCTTTCCACTTAAAATCCTGTCAATCTGGCCCTGTCCAATGATGGAATAACCCTCTTTACCGATACCGGTATCATAGAAAAGCTCCGAAACCTCCTTGAGTCTGCACGGATTGCCATTGATTAGATACTCACTCTCCCCTGACCGGTAAACACGTCTGGCAACCGTAACCTCATTGAAATCAATCGCAAGCGAATGGTCTGAATTGTCAAGTGTGATGGCAACATACGCGTATCCAAGTGGCTTCCTGTTCTCAGTGCCTGCAAAAATGACATCCTGCATGCTGGCACCACGAAGCTGCTTTGCGCTCTGCTCACCGAGCACCCATCTGACCGCATCGGCGACATTACTCTTTCCACTGCCGTTTGGCCCGACAATACCTGTGATGCCGTTGTGGAACTCAAAAACAATTTTGTTGGCAAAGGACTTAAAGCCCTGTACTTCCAAACTCTTTAAATACATTAAAAACTCCTATTCCCTGTTTCTGTACAAAAGAAGTGCCTGATATGCAGCCTGCTGCTCCGCCGCCTTCTTTGTGTGGCCTTCTCCCTCGCTGACACGCTCGCCGTCCACAAGCACCGCAACTGTAAACTGCTTGTCATGGTCCGGACCGCTCTCATCAATAAGTTCATAGGAAAGCTGCTCGTGTCTGCCCTGTATAAGCTCCTGAAGGATAGTCTTGCTATCATAAAAGAGCTGCTTATTCTCAATATCAGTCATGATAAACCTAAGCACAAACTCCTTTGCATTAGTAAAACCACCATCTAAATAAATTGCTCCAATCACTGCCTCAAGTGCATCAGAAAGAATCGATTTTCTCTTTCTTCCACCTGTATGATCCTCGCCCCTGCCAAGACGTAAGTACTTTCCAAGGTCAAGTGGCTTTGTACAAAGTGCAAGAGTCGGCTCACAAACAATGCTTGCGCGCAGCTTGGTAAGCTCACCCTCAGGCTTTTGCGGATAATTGATAAACAAAAACTCACTTGAAACTATTTCCAAAACAGCATCGCCCAAAAACTCCAGACGTTCGTTATCAGAATGCTTTTTCATGTGCTTTTCATTGGCATACGAGCTGTGTGTCAGCGCCTGCTCAAGCAGATGTCGGTTCTTGAACGTATAGCCTATTTTGCTTTGAAATTCATTTAAATCTGCCATAATTTTTCCTCTATTTCTATATCTATCCATTTACATGTTCCGTGAGTATAACGAAAAGCCCTCATAATAAAGGGCTTTTCATTAGTTAAACATACTACTGCTCGCTTACAGCTTTTTTAATCTGCTCAACAGCATCGCCTACAGTGACGATTTTCTCTGCTTCCTCATTAGGAATCTCGATATCGAACTCTTCCTCGATACCCATGATAATCTGGAATACATCCAGAGAGTCAGCGCCAAGATCATCAATGAAGGTTGACTCCATAGTAACCTCGGTCTCATCCACGTTAAGTACCTCGACAATAATGTCTCTAAGCTTCTCAAATTCCATTTTTAATACCTCTCATTTCTGTTTATAGTGACCAATCATACAGCAGTACTGCTATCTAATCAGCCGGCTTATTAATAATATATTCTTTAATTTTATCATTAATCTCTTTTTCCTTAAATGTAACACATTGGAAAACAGAGTTAGTGATTTCCTTTGCCTTGGAGCTGCCGTGGGTCTTTACCACAAGACCATTCAATCCTAAAAGCGGTGCTCCGCCGTACTCGGTCGCATCAAATGACTTTAGCGTATTCTTAAGAGCCGGAAGTGCAAGTGCAGCTCCTATCTTGCTCTTTAGTGTGCTCATGAGACCCTTCTTTATGACTCCGATAAGTGTGGAGCTAAGACCCTCGTAGAGCTTTAATATGACATTGCCCGTGAAAGCCTCGCAGACTATAACATCGGCATCTCCCTTTGGAATATCCCTTGCCTCAATGCTTCCGACAAAATTGATATCTGTGCACTCTCTAAGAAGCGGCATGGTCTCCTTTACCAGGGCATTACCTTTCTCCTCCTCTGCACCGATATTGACCAGTGCAACCTTTGGATTCTTCACGCCGACAACATGCTCCATATAGATAGAGCCCATCTTGGCAAACTGTACCAGATGCTCAGCTCTGGCATCCACATTGGCTCCACAGTCTATGAGCAAAGATACTCCGCGCTCAGTCGGAATAAGCGGTGCCAAAGGCGGCCTTTGTATGCCCTTTATCCTGCCGACTATTACCTGTCCTCCGACAAGTACAGCACCTGAGCTTCCTGCCGAAACAAATGCATCAGCCTCTTTATTCTTGACCATATTCATGCCAACAACGATTGATGACTGCTTCTTTCGTCTGATTGCCCCAACCGGTGGCTCTGCCATCTCTATAACCTCAGGCGCATCTACTATCTCTATCTGCTCCTTAGGATATGTATACAAAGAAAGCTCCCTCTCTACCGGTACCTTCTGTCCTACAAGAAATATCTTTATATCATTTCTTTTGTTAACCGCATCTACCGCACCCTTTACTACCTCTGCGGGTGCATTGTCGCCACCCATTGCATCGAGTGCGACCCTTGTTGTACTTTGCATTGTGACCTCCCTGTGCCTGCTTAAAAGCAAACTACTAATTGATTAAATAAAATATACTATAATCATAGGTATAAATCAATAACCAATTCACTACTCTATATGGCTTCCATCATTCTCCCGGACTCATTGAAATAACCTTGCCACAGTTCCATAAATCAGCAGTGCGCTTTGCTGCATCAAGTCTGTCATCGTCTGACTTAAAATCAATATTTACTGAGTGGCATCCGCACTCAAGACATGTCACATAATATGAGCTGCCGCAGTCCTCCTCGAGAATCCCGGCACCGCCACAGAGCGGGCACTCATAGATTTCAACTAAATCGTCTATATTATTCATGATAGTTTGCTTCCTTCTTTCTTTAATATCTAAATATCCTCTCAGTATAATAACATCGTTAATGTGTATACACAAGTAAAAATATACTAATCTGAACAAAATAACCATAACAAAAGAGACTGCATATCATCTCTGATATACAGTCTCCATAAATTGATTATACAATTTATTTTTTTCTTACAAGCATTCTCACTCCAACTATTACCATAACTATAGCAAAGCAGAATATAGCAATCATCAGAAACAGCCTGTTATCATCACCTGTCTGGGTGCCTGATGGATTGCCTGTATGCTCATTCTTTATCTCTGTATCTCCCTTTGACTCCGGATCCTTGTCTTGATCCTTAACTATCTCCTTATCCACATCTGAGTATGTGACTGCGTATGTAGAGAATTTATCAGTCTCGAATGTCAATACGCCTGTCGAAGCATCCCACTTCGATGGTATAATCTCCGGTTTGCCATCGTGGACTCTGATTACCTGATATGTACGCACCTTTGATGAATCCTTCAGTAAAAGCTCATCAGCAAGCTTTACATTCACAGAAAACTTAGTAGAGGTCTGTGGAATAAGCTCCTTATCTGTGATAATATTACCATCCTTGTCTGTCACTGTAAGAAGAACAGAAAGATCAAGAAACATGCCCAGCTGCTCATCTGTCACCATCACAGAAGCTATGAGCTTCTTATCTTTATCTGTCACTGTCTTTGAGGCATCTGCCATATTAAGTCTGATATCAGCCTTTCCTCCAGCCTCGACTGCCTGCTTCTGCTCATCGTTTAGTACAGTATCTTTGAGCTTCTTCTCATCTACAGACACATCTGCCTTCATATCTCCTACAGATATCTGCGGGTTATACTCAATTATTCCTGTATCCTTATTTTCCGGCTTATCCGGAGTAACCGGCTTATCCGGAGTAACTGGTTTATCCGGTGTAACTGGTTTATCCGGTGTAACCGGTTTGTCCGGTGTAACCGGTTTGTCCGGAGTTACTGGTTTATCAGGTGTGACCGGCTTGTCCGGCTCACTTGGAGTAGGCGCTGGAAGCTTTGCAATCACTTTATCAAATGTAACACTATCACTAGCATTATTGCACTTAATACTAATTACGGCTGCTGCTCTTCCAGTATCTGCCGTTGTGGCAGCTGTTATAGTGAGCTCTCCTACCGTAACAACAGGCTCTGTGATACCAGCATTCTTCAAAGCGTCATCTACCGCTTTCTGAATATTGGCCTGAGTAAGCTCATTTGTCGCATCCACCGCACTTATAGCAGCTTCAACAACCACCTTTGCCTCAGCCACCTTCTCTGCATCGGTCTTTGGCAGCTTAGCAATCGTCTTATCGAGATTCACAGTATCCGTTGCTGTACCACAGCTTAATGATATAACAGCTTTCACACTGCCATCAGCCTTTGATGTGGCAGCCTGCTTCTTAAAATCTCCAACCTGTGCTGTAACATCCGTGATACCTGCATTCTTCAAGGCATCATTTATCGCACTCTGTACATTCTCCTTGGTGAGGTCATTAGATGCTTCAATCTCAGCTATAGCTGTAGAAACAACAGCCTTTGCCTCAGCTACCTTCTCTGAATCGGTCTTTGGCAGCTTCGCAATTGTCTTATTAAATGTAACTGTATCGCTCACATCACCGCATGTAATCACAACACTTGCAGACACACTTCCCTCAGAAGCAGAAGTTGCATCCTTCTTAGAAAATTCACCAACTGTAACAGTCACATCGATAACACCTGTAGAAGCAGCCGCTACATCTGCAATCTTTTTGATAGCATCCTGTGAAATACTGTTACTGCCATCTGTTTTTACAAACTCAGACTCAACAGCTTTCTTAACCAAAGCCACCTTCTGTTCATCGGTCTTCTCAGGCTCCACAACAGGATTCTGTGTCCAATGTGCATAAAGAATCTGATCAGCGGTCAGCTCAACTGTAGATGAAGCGGAAACCTGTACTCCACCATCTGCAACTGTAAACCATCCTGAGAATGTATATCCCTCTCTCTCCGGAGTCGGAAGCTCGCCATATGCGGCACCGGCAGTGACCTCTTTAGATGCTGTAGAAACAGTTCCTCCGTTTGCATCAAATGTGACTGTATACTTCTGCTCAGCCGGTGTCTCATTTTTATTGTTTGTAGTAAAAGCCTTGATACGATAATTATATGTGGAAACAGCATATCTACCATATCCATAGTAGAAGCTCACCTTATCCTTAGAATTATCACTGGCTATAGTCTCATATGTAGTAGTGGATGTATCATGAATATCCTGAGCCTCTGAATATGACATCTCACATTCCAGAGCCTTCGTACCATTTGTACACAGTACAACAGAATAAGAACTGCCAGGCTTCAAAATCACCTCATCATCCAATGGCAAAGTGTAATAGCCTGCATACTCTGTATAGCCGTCCAATGTAGCACTAAGAGTTCCGCTTTCCGGCTTTGAGGTATCTGCCAGATTTGTATACACCTTTACCGTATAGTGCACATTGGCATTCTGCATAAATGAAAGTGAAACCGCCTTCAGTGTCTCGGATGTCACACCATCCTTCTGAGGTACAGTATACACATTGGCACACTGGTCATAATACTTATCAATGCCTGTCTTCAGTGAACCATCATACTGATAGTTGTTGTCATAATTATCAGCTGTATCGTAATCAAACACCCACGCCGTATCCCTGAGTGATTTTGTCTCATATGACATCCAGAAATACCCCATATAATCGGAACCCCAACTATTTCTCACAAGCCAGGCTCCGTTGCTCTGTGGTTTAGTACTTCCAGAAAAATTATCCTTGGAATAATTATCATCCCATCCAACTATCATAATAGCATGATTGCCACCAGCCCCAACTGTTGCAGAGCTGTCAAAATATGAATTCTTGATATGATTCTCACCATTATAATAATGAGTATACAAAGCACCTACAGCACCATACAGCTGTATCATCTTCTTGACATCATCACTCTGTGACTTGATATTGATGCGGTATGCATTCTGCAGATGTGCTATATCCTTGCTGTACGCATATGAATCATCCAGACCATTCTTCAGCACACTTGAAGCATTGGAATATGGAACATCCGCTTCTGATGCTGCACCACTCCACTGAGTGAGTCTGCGCATAGCCATCTCATAATTGCCGCCATGCATCAGATAATTCTCAGACGCCTTGTCATTGTAGTACCTGGTATAGTCACCACTTAGCCCTCCAAGAGGATCTGCTGCTGAATTGTATGTAAAAGCAGCAAGCTGCAGCTCGCTCAAATCAATACTCTTATTGGCTTCGCCCTTATTTATCAGTCCAAACTCAGCCAAGCCCATAGATGAAAAAGCCCAGCATGTACCATATGGATTCTGATCTCTGACAACCGGATAATTCTCTTTCAGATACGCTATAGCATCATCCCCCGTGCGAGGATACGACGAGCTTACAGTCGAGTACATATCAATCTGTGGCTCATAAACCGGAGCATTCTCATCCAGCTTGCTCTCAATATACCCGCCTGTCATGCCTGCATCTGCTCCACCTGTCACATCACCTGATGCCGGTCCAGCCCATACATAGCTGAATGTAGATGTGGCAAGTAAAAATGCACAAGTCAAAAGTGCTGTAATTTTCTTTCCCTTCATTTGTTCATCCTTTCATTAGTAGTTGTATTTAGTACCTTGTAATCATAATAACATAGCCATATCACTGTGAGCAACAACTTATTTCTAAACTTTTCACCATGCAACGCTTCCTGCAAAAAGCAATGCCGTAAGCCCTGTAAATATGCTCTCCTTGGAAATACGAAGACAGCCTGTGAGTACGGCAAACTGTAAAAACTCATTGGTCTTGAGCGCCTGCCCGAAAAGACCTCTGATGAGAGAAACCATCTCCTTGTAATACCCATTCTGAAAAGCCTTGTCCAGTGGTACATCATACTCGTCAATTAACATAACTACCTTCTGTCCATAATGCTTATACAATAACTGTGAAAGCATTCGTATACTGTCTTCAATATTATCCTCATTGCCCTGAAGCATCTTCGCAAATTGAGCTCTATCCTCATCCGTCAAACACCTGTATAAGCTATAGTCACAACATGGACTCCAATTTGTATTCTTTATAATGATGGAGATTCCTATTCGATTATTCTTGTGGCTATCTTAATCACCGATTCGGACACTATACTAAGACTTTCCTCAATTGTCCGTTTCTGGATTCTTGATTTGAAATTACTCTACCATACCAGTTGTTACAATCTGCATAAGTTGCTTTATTTTACCCCTGTCTCTTATACACATCTCCGAGCCCACGAGACACTGAGCGATCTCGT
>ENA-UAKS01000784-UAKS01000784.1-human-gut-metagenome-genome-assembly--contig:-NODE-784-length-11242-cov-5.073389_pt1 | contig 11242 bp, 10 predicted proteins | sample MGYA00243692_ERZ654452 | MGnify/ENA primary metagenome ERZ654452 (study PRJEB26926, sample SAMN06164442) | human gut metagenome | biome: ENVO:00009003; feature: ENVO:2100002; material: ENVO:00002003...
CGTCGGCAGCGTCAGATGTGTATAAGAGACAGCCTGTATATGAACACCATCATCGGCCTTGCCAGCCGTGACTACGACTTCACCCGTTTCCAGCCCATGCTCCACACCTTTGAACAGCAGCCGCAGGGCGGCGTGTACGCCGATGTGTTCTGGATGGGGCTGGAAAACGCGCTGTACGAAAAGGAAGCGCCCCGACGTCCCGTGCTGACGGCCCTGCGGCAGGAGTACGCCCGCGCCCTGCTGGCGGAGGGCGGCGAGGGCGGGCCTCCCCTATCGCCGGAGGCGGTGCGCCGCGGCTGGGCCCAGCGGGTGCTGGGTCTGCCCCAGGACGGAGACGCGTCGCTTCGCGCCCTGCTGGACGGGCTGGCCTTCTCCCCCGACTGGGATGAGCAGGCCGTGACCCGCCGGACGGAGGAGCTGCTGTACCAATACTTCCATCGGGCGCGGCGCAGCGTCACCGACCGCCAGTGGGCGGCATTTGCAGGCCGCTCCCTGACCAAGGGCGGCGGCATCCGGTTCGTAAAGCCCAACGCCCTGCGGGCCCTGTCCCATACCGAGGGCGGCGGCACAGGCGGCGTCCAGACGCCCCGCATCCTGTCGTTTCTGCAGGGCCGCACGCCGGAGCCTATCCTGCGGCGCTACGTGGAGGACTGCTTCGGCGTGTCCATGCTGACGCCATCGGAGCTGGCGGAGGCGGAGCGCCTATTGTGTACCGGCCCCCACCGGAACTGCCGCCTGCACTTCACCCGGGGCACGCCGCCGGACCGTCCCCCCAGCCCCGCCGCCGCGTGGGACGCGGAGCACTTCCGGCAGCAGCGGGCCAAAAACCGCGCCTACTACCAGGCCCATCTGGCTCAGAATCAGATGACGCTGCACCAGCTGACTCAGAAGCTCCAGAACGTCCTGCTGCTGCGGCAGGACGAGGACGGCGCAGCCGCCCGCAGCGGCCGCCTGCGGCCGGAGCTGACGTGGCGGGCCGCGGCGCTGGACGATGAGCAGGTGTTCCTGCGCCGCCAGCCGGACCAGCCGGACGAGCTGTCGGTGGACATCCTGCTGGACGCCTCCGCGTCCCAGAATCTCCAGCAGGAGAAGCTGGCCGCCCAGGCATACCTCATCGCGGAGAGCCTGACGCGATGCCATATCCCCGTGCGGGTCAGCTTTTTCTGCTCCGTCAGCGGCTGCACCGTGCTGCGTATCCTGCGGGACTTCGGGCATCCCGAGGAAAACGACGCCTGCTTCGACTACACCGCCGCCGGATGGAACCGCGACGGACTGGCTCTGCGGGCCATGGGATGGCTCATGCGGCGCAGCACCGTGGAAAACCGGCTGCTTCTGCTGCTGTCCGATGCCAGCCCCAACGATGACCAGCGCATCCCCATGGGCGCCCTGCCGCTGGGCGGGTACAGTTACAGCGGCAAGCGGGGTGTGGAGGACACCGCCGGCGAGGCGGCGGTGCTGCGGCGGCAGGGTATCCGCCCTGTCTGCATCTTCACCGGCTCCGATCAGGAGCTGGACAGTGCCCGCCGGATCTACGGCGCGGCGGTGGAGCGCATTCCCACCGCCGGATGGCTGGCCGACGCTGTCAGCCGCCTGCTGTGCGCCCAGCTGACACGCACGTAAAAACAGGACCTCCGGCAGTGCCGGAGGTCCTGTTTTTCGCTCTTTTCAGTTTTCCCAGCGCACCTGCATCTCCGTCACCAGCGGATAGCTCACCGGTGCGTCGCCGTCCAGATCGGCGCGGTGCATGTCCACGGCGGTGATCTGCCCGTTGTCGTAGGTGGTGTAGTAGTACACGCCGCGGTCGGCGTTGCAGCAGCCGGTGTACAGCGTCAGCTCGCAGGCCCCATCGTTCAGGCGGCAGCAGCCCCGCTGCTGCTCCACGGAGCCCAGGATGTGGAATAGCTGGCTCAGGCTCTCCGCCTCACCGTCGCCGGACACGGAATTGGCCCGCACGAAGGCCGCCCGCACAAAACGGGACTGGGATGACAGGTCCCCGGGCAGGCCCATGGCCCCCATGCCGCGGCTGTATGTCTCCAGCGGCAGCTCCGGCGCGAAGCGGTTCACCGGCGGCTCCGGCGACAGCTGTGCGTAGTTGTTCAGGGCAAACAGCTGCATGGGAAACGGCGGGTTGTTGGTCAGCACCCCCGCCGGATCGTCATAGACACGGACGCCGTCGGCCACCGACTCCACCACGAGACAGTCGGTCCGGTCCGCTACCATCCAGTGGAGCTGGGCGGCAGGCAGTCCGGTGCAGAAGGGCGTGTCGGTGATGTTCACCTGCTCCAGCAGCTGCCGTGCCTCCGTCAGCGTGGCGCAGCCCCCCAGCAGCCACGGGATCAGCTCGAACTGGGCCACATTCTCCCGCTCCGCCACAGGCGGATGGTATACCGCGTTGCCCACGAAGTTCAGTCCCGCGATGCACAGGCCCTTCTCGTTCACCGCATCGTAGTACAGCGGGAAGCCATCCTGCATGTGGGCCATGCCGATCATGGCGTAGTGGGTCTCCATGACCGCGCCGCGGCGCAGCGCCAGTGGCCAGTTCCGGGGCGTGATGACCACACTCTCCCCGTAGGATCTCTCATAGTCCAGGTTCCGCCCGAAGTAAAAATTCCTTGTCTGATATGTTGCCGCCGTACACATGGCGCCGCCTCCTTTGTTTTTTTACAGTATGCCCCGCGGCGAGGGAAAAACTCGCCGTTGGGCTTTTTCCTCACATTCGTTTGTCCTTGTCCAGCACGGCCTGCACCGCCCCGTGGACTGCGGGCTCGAAGCCGCCCTGCTGGAGCGCCAGTAACCCCTCCACCGTGGTGCCGCCCGGAGACGTGACCCGGTCGATCAGCACCCAGGGCTGCTGACCGGACAGACGTACCATGCGGCCGCTGCCCTCCGCCATGGCCGCGGCGATCTCCACCGCCATACCCTTGGGCATACCGGCCTGCACCGCCGCCTCCGCCAGTGCGTTGATATAGAGGTATGTATAGGCCGGCGCGGCGCCGCCGATGGCGCCCACGATGCCCATAAACTTCTCCGGCACCTCCACCGCCGTGCCGAAGGTGCCCAGCAGCCGCGCCGCCAGCGCCTTCTGCTCCTCCGTCACCTGTTCGCCGGCGCACCAGCCGGTGACGGATGCGCCTACCACGGCGTTGATGTTGGGCATGGCGCGGACGATGCACCCATGGCCCAGCCGGGCCGACAGCCATGCCAGCTCCTTCCCCGCCGCCACGGACAGGAACAGCTTCCCCGCCGCCAGCGGCGCGATCTCCTCCAGCACCCCCTCCAATATCTGAGGCTTCACCGCCAGCACCACCACGTCGCTGCGCTCCAGCACCTCCCGGTTGGACGCGCACAGCCGCAGGCCGCAGCTCTCCGCCAGCGCCTTTGCCTTTTCGGGATGGGGGTTGTGGCCGCAGAGGGCCACGCCCTCCAGCTGCGCCGCCGCGATGCCCCGCACCATGGCGGACGCCATGCTGCCAAGGCCGATAAATCCGATGACCATATGCGTTCCCTCCTTACTGCGGCATGACCTGCACGATGCCCCGTGCGCAGTCCACGGACACCTGCACGCCATCGCTGAGACGGCGGGTGGCGTGTACCGCGCCGATGATCACCGGCTTGTGCAGCAGCAGGCCCACCGTGGCCGTGTGGCCCTCGGGGCTGATCTCCTCGCTGATGACGGCCGCCGCCTCCTTCATATAGGGCAGCAGGTCGTTGTTGGTATAGGGCACCACCAGCACGTCACCGGCGCGGAACTTGTGGGGCACCTCCTCCGGTGTGCGGCAGACGCACAGGGGGCCGGACACCGTACCGTCGCCGATACCGGTGCCGTTGACCAGCGCACCGCCCACCTGCTCAATACGGATCATATTGGTGGTGCCGGACACGCCCACCGGCACGCCGGCGGTGATGACCACCAGATCACCGTGCTTCACAAGGCCGGCCCGCTGCGCCGTCTCCACGGCGGAGTGTACCAGCTCATCGCTGTTCTCGGCCCGCTTCATCATGATGGGCACCAGGCCCCAGTACAACGCCATCTGACGCTGGATCTGGGGGTCCAGCAGCAGGGCCACCACCGTGGCCTCCGGCCGGAAGCGGCTGACCATCTGGGCCGTGATGCCCCCCTGGCTGACGGTGAGGATGGCGTCGGCGCCGATGTCCTCCGCCGTGGTACAGGCGGCATGGGCCGTGGCCGCCGTCACAGACAGGTGGGTATGGGCGGGCAGCACCGCCACGCGGGAACAGTCGATGCTGCTCTCGGTCTTGCGGGCGATGGCGTCCATGGTCTTGACGGCCTCCACCGGATACCTGCCCGCCGCCGTCTCGCCGGAGAGCATGATAGCGCTGGTGCCGTCATAGATGGCGTTGGCCACGTCGGTGATCTCGGCACGGGTGGGACGGGGATTTTCGATCATGGAGTCCAGCATCTGGGTGGCGGTGATGACCGGCTTGCCGCAGGCCACGCACTGGGCGATCATATCCTTCTGGATGGCGGGGATCTCCGTAAAATCGATCTCCACGCCCATGTCGCCGCGGGCCACCATGACGCCGTCCGCCTCCGCCAGGATCTCCCGCAGGTTGCTGACGCCCTCCTGGTTCTCGATCTTGGCGATGATGCGGATGTGAGAGTGTACGCTGTCCAGCACCCGCCGGATCTCGCGGATGTCCGCGGCGCAGCGAACGAAGCTGGCGGCGATAAAATCGAAGCCCTGCTCCACGCCGAACAGGATGTCGTCCCTGTCCTGCTGGCTCATGTAGGGCATGGACAGCGACACACCGGGCACGTTGACGCCCTTGTGGTCCTTCATGGTGCCGTCGTTCTCCACGCGGCAGCGGATGGTCTTACTGGTGGTCTCCAGCACCGTCAGCCGCACCAGTCCGTCGTCCAGCAGGATGGTGTCGCCTACGGTGACATCCTGGGGCAGCGCGGCGTAGCTGATGGCGCAGCGGGTCTCGTCGCCCTCCACCTCCTCATCGGTGGTCAGGGTGAACTCCTGCCCCGCCGTCAGCTCCACGGAGCCGTTTTTGAAGTTGCGCAGCCGCACCTCCGGCCCCTTGGTGTCCAGCATGGCCGCCACCGGCAGGTCCAGCTCCTCCCGCAGGGCCTTGACGGCGTCCAGCCGCACCTTGTGCTCGGGGTGGGTGCCGTGGGAGAAGTTGAAGCGGGCCACGTTCATACCGGCCAGCATCATCTCCCGCAGTACGCCCTCCCTGTCCGTGGCCGGGCCCAGCGTACATACGATCTTGGTCTTTCTCATGTTTTATGTGCTCCTTTCCAACGCGGGAAAGCGTTTGGTCATGTGATCGTTCCCGTTCTCTTTTTTCTGCTGCCTATTTTAACAGTATCTGCCGCTGTGGGCAAGAGGATTCCTGACAGACAAAAGGCGACATTTGTCCGTCCCCAGCGTCTGCTCCACCGTCCGGCGGAACATCTCGCGGCGGTCATCCGGCACGAAGGCCAGCGCCGTACCGGCGAAGCCGCCGCCGTGTACACGGACGGCACCCTGTCCGCCCAGGGCACAGCGGCACACGGCCAGCGTCACCGCCAGCGCCTGCTGCCGCGGGTCCCCCGATGTCACGTTCTGGAGATACTGCCATGACGACGCGCCGGAGGCGTTGACCAGCGCCAGAAACGCCGGAAAATCCCCTTTTCGCAGTGCCTCCGCCTCTGCGGCGGCGCGGCGGTTCTCGTCAAATACGTGGATGGCACGCAGCGCCGCCCGGTCTCCCGCGGCGGCCCGCACCGCCGGCAGGCGGCGGTAAAACTCCGTCTCGTCTACCTGCCGCAGCACCTCCGCGCCAAAGACGCGGCACACCTGCTCCAGCTCCGCGGGAATGGCGGCGTAGTCCGCCGTCAGGTCCGCATGGTCTGCGCCGCTGTCCACGATGAACAGGCCGTATCCGCTGGCGCCGAGATCGCAGTCGATACGCTCCATCGCCGGATGGACAGGGTCCGCAAAGTCCATATACACCAGCCCGCCCACGCTGGAGGCCATCTGGTCCATCAGGCCGCAGGGCTTGCCGAAATAGTCTCTCTCCGCCGTCTGGCCCATGCGGGCGATGTCCTCCGGTGATACGCTCCCGCCGCAGCACAGGCCGCTGAACACCCTGCCCAGCAGCACCTCAAAGGCGGCGGAGCTGGAGAGCCCCGATCCCACCGGTACCTGAGACGTGACGCGCACGTCCAGCCCCGTCAGGGCCGCGCCCCGCCGGACGAACTGGGCCGCCATGCCCCGCACCAGCGCCGCCGTGGTGTTCCGCTCCTCCGGCCGGGGCGTCCAGTCCCCCAGCGCCACCTCCACCGGTGCAAAGCCCTGGGAAAAGACGCGGATCACACCGTCATGGTTGGGCGTCACCGCCGCCCGCATCTCCAGATCCACGGCGGCGGCCAGCACGCAGCCGTGCTGGTGGTCGGTGTGGTTGCCGCCCAGCTCCACCCGTCCGGGTGCGGAAAAATACTGCTCCATCTCGGTCCCTCCCGTCTCGTTCTCCCTGCATCATAGCCCGCCGTTCCGCCGCTGTCAACCGCTCTTGCATTTCCTACCATATCGGTATATAATAGGGGTATCTTATGACAAGGGGGCGTTCCCATGATCTCCACCAAGGGCCGCTACTCCGTCCGCATCCTGCTGGATCTGGCGGAGCACCACAACGGCGGCTATATTCCCATGAAGGAGGTGGCCGCGCGGCAGGACATCTCCCTGAAATACATTGAGCGCCTGATGCCCGCCCTGAAATCGGCAGGGCTCATCGACAGCGTCCACGGCGCAGGCGGCGGCTACCGCCTGACCCGCCCGCCGGAGGAGTACAGCCTCTGGGAAATTCTGACGCTGGCGGAGGGCGACCTGGCGCCGGTGTCCTGTCTCCAGCGGAACGCCGCACCCTGCCGGCAGGCGGCGGAGTGCCGCACCCTGCCGGTGTGGCGGGGATACTACGACATGACGCGGCAGTACTTCTCCGACATCACGCTGGCGGACCTGATGAACACGCCTCAGGGCGACAACTACGTCATCTGAAAAAACCTCCCACGGCGGGGCCGTGGGAGGTTTTTTGCGCCGCAAAAGGCAGAGTGCCGAAGCACTCCGCCTTTCTATATCGCTGCGTTATCAGTCCGCGAACAGCGGCGTGGACAGGTAGCGGTCGCCGGTATCCGGCAGCAGGGCCACGATGGTCTTACCCTCGTTCTCGGGACGCTTGGCCAGCTCGATGGCCGCCCACAGCGCCGCGCCGGAGGAGATACCCACCAGCACGCCCTCGCTGTGACCTACCTCCTTACCCAGCTTGAAGGCGTCGTCGTTGTCCACAGGGATGATCTCGTCATACACCTTGGTATCCAGCACGTCGGGCACGAAGCCGGCGCCGATGCCCTGGATCTTGTGGGAACCGGCCACGCCGGTGGACAGCACGGCGGAGGACTTGGGCTCCACCGCCACCACCTTTACGGCGGGGTTCCGGGACTTCAGGTACTGGCCCACGCCGGTGACGGTGCCGCCGGTGCCGACGCCGGCCACGAAGCAGTCCACCTTGCCGTCGGTATCGGCCCAGATCTCGGGGCCGGTGGTCTCAAAATGGGCCTTGGGGTTGGCGGGGTTCACGAACTGGCCGGGCACGAAGCTGTCGGGGATCTCCTTGGCCAGCTCGTCGGCCTTGGCAATGGCGCCCTTCATGCCCTTGGCGCCCTCGGTCAGCACCAGCTCCGCGCCGTAGGCCTTCATCAGCTGGCGGCGCTCCACGCTCATGGTCTCCGGCATCACGATGATGATCCGGTAGCCCCGGGCGGCGGCCACGGAGGCCAGACCGATGCCGGTGTTGCCGGAGGTAGGCTCAATAATGACGCTGCCCTCCTTCAGCAGGCCCTTGGCCTCGGCGTCGTCGATCATGGCCTTGGCGATACGGTCCTTGACGCTGCCGGCGGGGTTAAAGTACTCCAGCTTGGCCAGCACCTTGGCCTTCAGGCCGAACTTTTTCTCAATATGGGTCAGCTCCAGCAGGGGGGTCTTGCCGATCAGCTGGTCAGCGGAAGTGTAAATGTTAGACATAACGATTCTCCTTTTCGATATCACATATGTTGTTTATTCAGATGGTCTGCGGTGCGCTCCGGCGCGGAAAACAGCTGCCGCCGCAACATCGGAGATACGTATGCCCTTTCCGGCGTCTCATGGCCCGCCCTCCCTTTTCTTTCGTAATTACTACCTATCCGGTAGGTTGGTTACGTTATACCACGCCTGCCGGTATTTGTCAACAGGGAATTTGTATTCCGCGGAAAATCTTTTCACCCGCCGCGGCGCAGGGCATAGAATGAGAACGGAGAGGCTCTCTCCGTATTTTTTGTGACAGGAGGTCACAGGTTTTATGAGCATACATCTCCGTCATGCTGCCGCCTGCTATCAGGCCCCCGACGGGGAGGTGGAGGCGGTACGCGACGTATCCTTTGACGTGGCGCAGGGGGAGTTCGTCAGTCTGGTGGGGCCCTCCGGCTGCGGCAAGTCCACGCTGCTGAGCGCCATCGCCGGGCTGGAGCCGCTGACCGGCGGTACCGTCAACGTGGCGGGCCAGCCGGTGACGGGCCCCTCCCGCCGCGTTGGGTTCATGCCCCAGCGGGATCAGCTGTTTGAGTGGAAGAGCATCTGGGACAACGTAACGCTGGGTCTGGCGGTGCAGCGCGAGAGAGGGAGCGCCGCCTATGACCACGTGCGGGAGCTGCTGGACCGCTACGAGCTGTCGGGCTTTGCGGGAAAGCGGCCCTGCCAGCTGTCCGGCGGCATGCGGCAGCGCTGTGCACTGATCCGGACACTGGCCTCGGATCCGGAGATCCTGCTGCTGGATGAGCCGTTTTCCGCGCTGGACTATCAGACGCGCCTTGCGGTATCGGCGGACATCTGGCGTATCATCCGCCAGGAGGGCAAGACGGCTCTGCTGGTGACTCACGACATCGCGGAGGCGGTGAGCATGTCCGACCGCGTGGTGGTGCTGTCCGCCCGCCCCGCCGTGGTGAAAACCGTTCTGGACATGGGCGCGCTGCGTGGCCTGCCGCCGCTGGAGCGGCGAAGCACAGCGGAGTTCCACCGCTATTTCGACTTGATATGGAAGGAGCTGGACGTTCATGGCTGACACTTCCCTGTCGCCCCGCCGTCTGGCGTATCTGGCCGGTGTACGGCGGCAGAAGCGGCGGGTCCGCATCTGGCAGCTCGCGCTGCTCATCGGCCTGTTCGGCTTTTGGGAGCTGAGCTGCCGCACCGGCCTGTCCGATGGCTTTCTGGTCAGCTGCCCCAGCCGCATGGCCGCCACATTCTGGTCGCTGTGCCGCTCCGGTCAGCTGCTGCACCACATCGGCGTGTCGTGTCTGGAGACGGTGCTGGGCTTCACCGCCGGCACCCTGCTGGGCACGGCGGCAGCCATCCTCATGTGGTGGTCGGACACGGCGGCCCGCATTTTAGACCCGTATCTGGTAGTGCTGAACGCCCTGCCCAAGACGGCACTGGGCCCCATCTTCATCGTCTGGATGGGCGCCGGGGCGGGGGCCATCGTCACCATGACGCTGGCCATCTCGCTGATCGTGACGATTCTGAACATGTATACCGGCTTTCGGGCCACCGATCCGGAAAAGGTGCGCCTGATGCGCACGCTGGGAGCCACACGGCGTCAGATCCTGTGGATGCTGGTGTTTCCCGCCAACTGCCCCACCCTGTTTTCCACGCTGAAGGTCAATGTGGGCCTGTCGTGGGTGGGCGTCATCATGGGTGAGTTTCTGGTCTCGCGGGCCGGTCTGGGCTATCTCATCGTCTACGGCTCTCAGGTATTCAACATGGATCTGGTGATGACCAGCGTGCTGATCCTGGCGGCTGCGGCGGTGCTGATGTACCTGCTGGTGCTGCGTGCGGAAAATATCCTGAATCACTATTGGGGGGTACGATCATGAAGAAACTGTTGACATTTTTCTGCGTCGCCGCCCTGCTGCTTCCGGTGCTGCTCACCGGCTGCGGCAGCGGCGGCGCCACCACGGTGCGGCTCAACGAGGTGACACACTCCGTGTTCTACGCGCCGCAGTACGTGGCCATGAGCCTGGGCTTCTTCGCCGACGAGGGGCTGAACGTGGAGCTGACCAACGGCGGCGGGGCGGATAAGGTCATGACCGCCGTGGTGTCCGGCAGCGCCGACATCGGTCTGGCGGGGCCGGAGAGCTGCATCTATATCTACAATCAGGGCAAGGACGACCACCCCGTGATCTTTGCCCAGCTCACCAAGCGGGACGGCTCGTTCCTGGTGGGCCGCACCGGCGGCAGCTTCTCCTGGGAGGACCTGCGGGGCGCCACGGTCATCGGCGGCCGCAAGGGCGGTGTGCCGGAGATGACGCTGGAGTACGTCATGAAGCAGAACGGCGTGGTGCCGCAGGTGGACGCGGTGGTGGACACCTCCGTGCAGTTCAACATGATGGCCGGCGCCTTCACCGGTGGTCAGGGGGACTATGTGACGCTGTTTGAGCCCACCGCCACCGAGGTGGAGCGGGCCGGTCACGGCTACGTCCTGTGTTCCATCGGCGAAGCCTCCGGCGAGATCCCCTATACTGCTTATTTCGCCAGCCAGAGCTATATGGCCGCGCATCCCGACGTGGTGCAGGGCTTCACCAACGCCATTGCCCGGGCCCAGCGCTGGATCGCGGAGCACACGGACCGCGAGGTGGCGGAGGCCATCTGCGATCAGTTCCCCGACACCAGCCTTGACGTGCTGGAGGCCGTCACGGCCCGTCACCGGCAGATCGACGCCTGGAACGAGGTACCCCGCATGGAGCAGTCCGCGCTGGAGCGTCTGGAGACGGTGATGACCGAGGCCGGTGAGCTGCAGAAGGAGGACTGGGTGGACTTCACCCAGCTGGTAGACAACAGCTACGCGGACAAAGCCGCCGCACAGCTGGGCTAACCCGTCTGCGTCAGGCGTAACGTGTCACGGAAAAAAAGGGAGAACGCTCCGCGTTCTCCCTCTTTTTTATTTACGCATCGTCCGCCTCCTTCGCAGGCCGCGCTGCCTGCGGCCAGAGCGGTGCTTCTTCCCCGCTGCTGGCAACGTACAGGTCCTCGCACCTCTGCTGGGTCGCTGTCAGTGTCTCGATGGCCCGCTCCATGGCATCCATGGCCGCCAGATACATCGCCTTATAGTCCGCCATTTTCGTCCTCCCTTTCTTATTTGATATCTTTTTGATATCATTTTGAATTCTTATTATACAGCCTGTCTCTTATACACATCTCCGAGC
>ENA-UAKS01000790-UAKS01000790.1-human-gut-metagenome-genome-assembly--contig:-NODE-790-length-11130-cov-5.278375_pt1 | contig 11130 bp, 10 predicted proteins | sample MGYA00243692_ERZ654452 | MGnify/ENA primary metagenome ERZ654452 (study PRJEB26926, sample SAMN06164442) | human gut metagenome | biome: ENVO:00009003; feature: ENVO:2100002; material: ENVO:00002003...
GGCAGCGTCAGATGTGTATAAGAGACAGCCTCCGCCGCGTCCACGTTTTACTCCGTGGACCGCTACGCCTCCTATAAGCAGGACTGGGGCGGGTTCTACGAAGCCGGCGGGCTGCTGATCGCGGATCGCTATACCACCAGCAACGCCGTCCACCAGACCAGCAAGCTGCCGCCGGAGAAGCGGGACGCCTTCCTGGACTGGCTGTTCGACTTCGAGTACCATCTGCTGGGGCTGCCGGAGCCTACCCGCGTGCTGTATCTGGACATGCCCGTCGAGGCCACGGAGCAGATGATGCGCCTGCGGGAGGAGGCTACCCATACCAAGGCCGATATTCACGAGAAGGACGAGGCGTACCTCCGCCGCTGCCGCGAAAACGCCGCCTATGTGGTGGCACGGTGCGGCTGGACGCGGATCGACTGCGCAAAGGATGGCGCGCCCCGCTTGATCAATGACATTCACCGCGAAGTGATGGCGTGTGTGGCCGACCTCATCGGCTGACCCGCCGGAAAGGAGATTTTTCTATGTCTAATTATGACAGACGCGACAGACAGGACGAGACGGCCATGTGGGACGCCGGTGAGGTCCGTCGTCAGGAGTCCGCCCAGCAGCAGCGCCGCGGCGATGAAAAGCGCCGCAGTGCCCGCCGCCGCACCGGCACCGCCATCTATCTGGTGTGCGTGGTGCTGGGCTCGTGCCTGCTGGCAGGTATCGGCTGGCTGATGATCAACGACCTGTGCTCCCTGAACAAGGCCCCTGTGGAGGTGGAGATCACCGTGGAGGAGGGCGACAGCGTGTCCGATGTGGCCAAAAAGCTGAAGGACGCGGGACTGGTGAATTCCAAGGGCTTTTTCCAGCTGGCCAGCGGCTTCCTGCATTACAGCCGCTACGTGGAGCCGGGCACCTATAAGCTCAACAGCGACATGGACTTCCGCGCCCTCATTGTGAACATGCACGACTGGAAGCAGGATTCCATGGATGCGCAGGGACTGGTGCAGGTCACCATCCCGGAGGGCTACACCGTCCGGCAGATCATCGACCTGCTGGCGGAGAAGGGCGTGGCCACCAAGGCTGAGCTGGAGGACGCCTGCGCGAACTTTGATTTCGAGAACTATTCCTTCCTGTCCTCCGACACGCTGGGCAGCATCGACCGCATGGAGGGCTTCCTGTTCCCCACCACCTACACCTTCGACAAGAACAAGACGGCGGTGTTCGCAGTAGATACCATGCTGACCATGTTCAAGAACCAGATCAGCCAGCAGATGCTGGAGGACATCAAGAATTCTCCCTACGACCTGAAGCAGATCATTACCATGGCCTCCATCATCGAGAAGGAATCCATCGGCGATGATACCGAGCGCAAGAATATCAGCTCCGTCATCCACAACCGTCTGGAGCAGCCCAATAGTGAGAAGGGCGGCCGCCTGCTGCAGCTGTGCTCCTCCATCAACTATATCATGGTCCACGATGGCATCAGCAAGTTCGATACCACCATCGAGAGTCCCTACAACACCTATATCCACGAGGGGCTGACCCCGGGGCCCATCTGCAATCCGGGCCTCAGCGCCATCAAGGCCGCCATCTACCCGGCGGATACGGACTATTACTTCTTCGCGCTGGGCACCGATGACAAGAGCCACTTCTTCACCGACTACAACGAGCATCTCCGCTTCATCAACAGTGCGGAGTACCAGCCCATCTACTCCTGATGCGGAAGCCGGAGCTGCTGTCCCCCGCAGGGGACTGGGAAAAACTGCGGATGGCCGTGCTCTATGGCGCGGACGCCGTCTATCTGGCGGGTACGTCCTTCGGCATGCGTTCCTTCGCGGGCAACTTCTCCGATGAGGAGCTGCCCCGAGCGGTGCGCTTCGCCCATGAGCACGGCGTGAAGGTCCACGCTACGGTAAACACCATGCCCCGCTGGGACGAGGCGGAGCAGCTGCCCGCCCATCTGGAAAAGCTGGATGCGGCGGGGGTGGACGCCCTGATCCTGGCGGATCTGGGGGCCTTCACACTGGCGGGGAAGTACGCACCCCGCTGTCAGCGCCACATCAGCACCCAGCAATCCGTGGCAAACCACGTTTGCGCGCAGGCGTGGTACGATCTGGGAGCATCGCGGGTGGTGCTGGCGCGGGAGGTGAGCCTGACGGAGATCGCCGCCATCCGGCAGCGGGTCTCTCCACAGCTGGAGCTGGAGGCGTTCTGCCACGGCGCCATGTGTGTCAGCTACTCGGGCCGGTGCCTGCTGAGCAACTATATGACCGGCCGCGACTCCAATCGGGGCGAGTGCGCCCAGCCCTGCCGCTATCAGTACGCGCTGATGGAGGAGAAGCGCCCAGGGGAGTATTTCCCTGTGTTCGAGGATGAAAAGGGCACCTACATCATGAACAGCCGCGACATGTGCATGATCGACCATCTGGAGGATCTCATGGCTGCGGGTGTGGACTGCCTGAAGATCGAGGGCCGCGCCAAGTCGGCGTACTACGCCGCCATCGTCACCGGCGCGTACCGCCACTGTCTGGACGCTGTGGCCGCCGGAGAGCCGCTGGACCCCGTCTGGCGGGACGAGGTGGAGCACATCAGCCACCGCCACTACTCCACCGGGTTCTTCTACGGTCAGCCCGGGCAGTATTACGAGGATGCCCGCTATCTGCGGGACTGGCAGATCTGCGCCGTGGTGACGGACTGCACGCCGGACGGCGTAGCTACCATGAGCCTGCGCAACAAGTTTGCCGCCGGTGACACGGTGGAGATCGTGGGGCCGGACACCAAGCCCTTTACCATCACCGTCCCCGCCATGCGCGGGCCGGAGGGGGAGGTGCTGCTGGAGCCGAAAACACCACAGATGACCTTCACCATGGAGCTGCCGCAGGCCGTGCCGCCCATGAGCTTCATCCGCCATGCGGTAGAGCTGAGTGGAAAATAACGTACATAAAAAGGACGTCTGCCCACAGGCAGACGTCCTTTTTAACGTATTCACATATTGGAGGAGGGCTGGGCCGCGGTATCCGCGCCCGCATCCTCCGGAATGGAGGCGGCCTCCTCGTGACGCCGCTCGCATACCGCCAGAAAATATCCCCACGCCACCAGCGGCAGCACCGCCAGCGAGCCTCTGGTGAACCACCACTTCACCGCGCAGAACGCCCACGACGCGCCGACGTGGAAGCAACCCAGCGTGGCCAGATAGAACCACATTTTCCGCAGGTGCGCCCGATCGTGGTCGCACAGGTACTCCGCCAGCGCCAGCGAGGACTGCTTGGTGTTATTGGTAGAGAAGATGGTGGAACTGTAAAAGCCCCGTGCGCCGGCGAAGCTGCTCCACTGGATGCTCATGGCGAAGAAGACGGGGTACAGCGCCACCACCGGGTCCAGCTCCGGCGGCAGGAAGAACAGCACCACCGCCGCCACCGCCGTGACGATGGGGGAGAGATAGTGTGTGTCCGCACCGCACCAATGGGGCAGCAGCACCGTCAGCATGGTGCCCAGCACGTAGAGCGCCAGCGCGCCCAGATGCAGCAGCATGTCCGGCAGCTGCCACCGCAGCAGGTCGATGACCATCTCCAGGAGGTTCATGGTCTGGGCGTTGCCCATGACGCCGCTGTGTACCAGCACGGCATATGCGCCGAAGAAGCCGCCCACCGTGCAGAACGCCAAATGGCGGTAAAAGTCAATGTGGTCGTTTTCCGACAGCCTTTTCATAAAAACGCCGCCTTTCTCGCAAATATTCCGGCTCTCCAGTATACCAGACGGCGCAGGAAAGACAAGGGCGAAATCGCATAAATCGAAAAAATCCGCGGATTTCCTGTTGACAACGGCGCGGTACGTGGTACAATAACAGCATCTTTGATGACAAAGGCGATGACGAAGAAGAAACGCCGCGGCCGCCGCCAAGCGAGACGGGGAGGGTGAGAGCCCGTCGGGACCGGCGCAGCGTGGAGCCGCTTCTGAGCCTGCCGCGATGAGCGGCACGCTTCGTCCCCGTTACCGGACGGCTGAGAGGGCGGGTTTTCCGCCGAATCAGGGTGGTACCGTGAAGCAGCGCTTCGCCCCTGTGTGTACGCAGGGCGCGGGGCGCATTTATTTTTTCCGGAGGTGGTCAGCTTATGGGATACCACGTGGTGGACATGTCCGCCGATCCCCGCTGCGGCCAGTTTGCATATTTCCGCCGTATGACATTTCCCTTCGCCGGTATCACGGCGGAGGTGGACATCACGGACCTGATGGCCGCACGGAACGGACGCCCCTTCTTTTTGAGTATGCTGTACGCCGTGACCCGCGCCGTCAACGCCGTGCCCCAGCTGCGCCGCCGCATCACGGAGGACGGTGCCGTGGTGGAGTACGACTGGTGCGCCCCGTCCTACACTGCCATGAAGCCCGACGGCGTCTACGTCTACTGCACGGTGGAGGGCGACCTGCCCTACGACGAGTTCGTGCGGCTGGGCCAGAGCCGCCAGCGGGAGGTGTTGGAGCGCGGTACCCTGACGGAGGACGGCGACGTACGGGGCATGATCTTCGTATCCAGCGTCCCGTGGCTCCACTACACCCAGCTCCAGCATCCGGCGGAGAGCCCCGACGACAGCAATCCCCGCATCGGCTGGGGCAAGTACGTTACCGTCAACGGCCGTACCACGCTGCCGGTGTCCCTGTTCGTCAACCACGCGCTGGCCGACGGCCTCCATATCGCCAGATTTTTTCAGGGGCTGGAGACGGAACTGGCCGCCCTGTGCGCACAATGGAAAGCAGAACAAATAAATTTATAATATAAAAGGAGACGAAAAAGATGAGCCATCCCTATCACGGCCTGAACGAGCTGCGGGAGCTGTTCCTGAAGTTCTTCGAGACCAAAGGCCACCTGCGCCTGCCCAGCTTTTCGCTGGTACCCCAGAACGACAAATCCATCCTGCTGATCAACGCCGGCATGACCCCCATGAAGCCCTGGTTCAAGGGCGAGGAGGAGCCGCCCCGCCGCCGCGTCTGCACCTGTCAGAAGTGCATCCGTACCGGCGACATTGAGAACGTGGGCAAGACCGCCCGCCACGGCACCTATTTTGAGATGCTGGGCAACTTCTCCTTCGGCGACTACTTCAAGCACGAGGCCATCGCCTGGAGCTGGGAGTTCCTGACCAGTCCCGAGTGGGTGGGCCTGGAGGCCGACCGCCTGTATCCCTCCGTCTATGAGAGCGATGACGAGGCGTGGAACATTTGGCACGATGAGATCGGCATCCCCGCCGAGAAGATCTTCCGCTTCGGCAAGGAGGACAACTTCTGGGAGCACGGCTCCGGCCCCTGCGGCCCCTGCTCCGAGATCTACTATGACCGCGGCCCCGAGTACGGCTGCGGCAAGCCGGACTGCACCGTGGGCTGCGACTGCGACCGCTATATTGAGATCTGGAACAACGTGTTCAGTCAGTTCGACAACGACGGCCACAACAACTATACCGAGCTGAAGCAGAAGAACATCGACACCGGCATGGGTCTGGAGCGTCTGGCCTGCGTGTGCCAGAACGTGGATAGCCTGTTTGACGTGGACACCGTCATGAACATCACCCACAAGGTGTCCGAGCTTACCGGCGCCCACTACGGCGAGAGCTACAAGCGGGACGTGAGCCTGCGCGTCATCACTGACCACATCCGCTCCGCCACGTTCATGATCTGCGATGGCATCCTGCCCAGCAATGAGGGCCGCGGCTACGTGCTGCGCCGCCTGCTGCGCCGCGCCGCCCGCCACGGCAAGCTGCTGGGCGTCAACGAGCCGTTCCTGTATCAGGTGGTGGATACCGTGGTACACGAGAACGAGTGCCAGTACCCCGATCTGCGGGAGAAACAGAGCTATATCACCAAGGTCATCCGCACCGAGGAGGAGAACTTCGCCCGCACCATCGACGGCGGCATGCGCATCTACGGCGAGATGCTGGCGGCCCACAAGGAGAAGGGGGAGACGGTGTTCTCCGGCAGCGACGCCTTCAAGCTGTATGATACCTTCGGCTTCCCCATCGACCTGACGGCGGAGATGGCGGCCGAGGAGGGCATGACCGTGGACGAGACCGCCTTCCAGACCCTGATGACCGAGCAGAAGGAGCGCGCCCGCGAGGCCCGCAAGGCCATGGGCGACCTGGGCTGGGCCGGTGTGGAGTTCGGCAAGGACATGCCCGCCACTGTGTTCGCCGGTTACGAGTATGACAGGCTGGATGACGCCAAAGTGCTGGCCATCGTGACCGACGGCCAGCTGGTGGAGGAGATCGTCAGCGGCATGGACGCCATCGTGGTGCTGGATCAGACTCCGTTCTACGCTGAGATGGGCGGCCAGGTGGCCGACCACGGCGTCATCACCGCCGACGGTGTGGAGTTTGTGGTCACGGATGTCCAGAAGAACAAGGGCGGCAAATACATGCACTACGGCAAGCTGCTGCGGGGCGCCCTCCATGTGGGCGACAACGTTTCCCCCGCCATCGATACGGAGCGCCGCAGCGCCGTCCGCCGTGCCCACACGGCCACCCATCTGCTGGATGCCGCGCTGAAGAAGGTGCTGGGCGACCACGTTCATCAGGCCGGTTCTCTGGTGGAGCCGGACCGCCTGCGCTTCGACTTCACCCATTTTGAGGCCATCACCCCCGAGCAGCTGCTGGAGGTAGAGGATCTGGTGAACGACGCGGTGCTGGACGGCCTGTCCGTCGTCACCGAGGAGCTGCCGCTGGCGGAGGCCAAGGCCCGCGGCGCCGTGGCTACCTTCGGCGAGAAGTACGGCGAGACGGTGCGCGTCGTGACCATGGGCGATTTCTCCATGGAGCTGTGCGGCGGCACCCATCTGGACAATACCGCCAAGACAGGTATGTTCCGCATCAAGTCCGAGAGCAGCGTGGCCTCCGGTGTCCGCCGCATTGAGGCCACCACCGGCAAGGTGTCTCTGGAGGAGACCCGCCATGGCCGCACCACCCTGCTGAAGGCCGCCCAGTTCTTCAAGACCGCTCCCGGCAGCATTCTGGAGCGTATGGAGCAGCAGGCCAACGAGATGAAGGAGCTGCGTCAGGCTGTGGAGAAGTTCAAGGCCGAGGCGTCTCTGGGCGAGGCCAAGCAGGTCATGGCGTCCGCCAAGGCCGTGGGCGGTCTGCACATCATCACCGGCACCCGTCAGGGTCTGGATGCCAACGCCCTGCGTACCATGGGCGACTTCCTGCGGGATAAGGACCCCGCCGTGGTGGCGGTGCTTGCCAGCATCACCGGCGAGAAGGTCAGCTTCCTGGCCGTCTGCGGCAAGGAGGCTGTTGCCAAGGGCATCAAGGCAGGCGAGCTGGTGAAGTCCGTATCCGCTGTATGCGGCGGCAAGGGCGGCGGTAAGCCGGACAGCGCCATGGGCGGCGGCACCGATCTGCTGAAGGTGGACGATGCGCTGGCGACCGTGGACGATTTTGTGTCCGCCAAGCTGGGCTGAGAAAATAAAAACACCGCCGTCCCGCTCCGCCGGAGACGGGACGACGTGAAAAAACCATCGAAAGGAGACAGACCATGAAGAACGATTGCCTGTTCTGCGCCATCATCGACGGCGAGATCCCCAGCAACAAGGTTTATGAGGACGAGCAGTGCTACGCCTTCTACGACATCGACCCCCAGGCGCCCACCCATTTTCTGGTGGTACCCAAGGAGCATATCTGCTGTGCCAACGCCATTACGGCGGACAACAGCGGCGTGGTGGCCCACTGCTTCGAGGTCATCGTGAAGATCTGCAAGGAGTTGGGCGTGGAGAGCTACCGCATCGTCAACAACTGCGGCGATCAGGCGGGGCAGACCGTCAAGCACCTGCACTTCCATGTGCTGGCCGGCCGCGACATGACGTGGCCCCCGGGCTAAGCCAGCGGCGCACAGCAAAAAAGAGGAGCGGTCCTGTGGACCGCTCCTCTTTTTTGCGATGTACTCAGGAAATGTAAAGCTCTCCCGTAAAGGACCAATAGGCAAAAAACAGCAGGAACGCCGCAAAGGCGAAGAAGAAAAATCCGCCCAAGATCGGTTTTCTGGGCCTGTTCTCCGTGATGCAGGAGGGATCAGCGGGATCATAGTAGCCCGTGACCTGCCGCCCCATATCGCGGCTGGAGACGCACTGACGGCTGGCATACCGGTACGTTTTGCCGTCTACCGTGTACTCGTAGGTGGGCTGGTACACCGTTTCCCGCCGCAGCTCGCGGCCGCCGTCATCCCGATCCTCCCAGGTCTCCAGCACCGATTCATCCAGATGCACCACCGTCATCACCGTGCTGGCGGTGTAGCGCCGCACATCATCCTCGTAGTCCCGCTGGGCCCTCTTCCACTGCCGGATGCCCAGCCAGACCAGCACCACACCGGCCAGAAGGAATACGATCCCCCACATAATGTTTCCCATATACACCCCTTTCTGCCATACGCCGTATGGCGGACCTTATAAAAGCAGTATATCGTAGAAAATGGCGGAAAGCAATCGCCTTTCTGACAACACGCAAATAAAGATCCAACAGCAGATTTTCGATAGCCGCGTGCCGCATACCGCTTGTCTCCGCAGGGAAACTATGCTATACTGACATCTCAGACATGAGAACAGGAGGGGCATATGGAAAAGAACGGGACTGTCATGGACTACCTGCGCTGGCGGGGCGACCTGCCCTTCACACGGGACGGCTTCAACGAGGTGGACGATCTGGTGCTGTGCATCATCTCCTATATCAATTTCCGCCGGTTTGACGATCTGAAGACCACCGATCCCGCCCGGGCTGTGGCCCTGCCGGAGGTGGCCGCCCGCCTGACGGAGGAGGACGAGCAGCTGGGCCTGTCGGAGCTGGACTACATCCCTCTGATGCGCTTGGCGGCGGAGACGGAGCGCTTCCGCGAGGTGCGGATGTTTGGCTTCACCCATGAGTACGACGAGGTCAAGGAGATGCAGTTCGATGCTGTGTCCTACCTGCTGCCGGACGATACGCTGCTGGTGTCCTTCATGGGCACCGACACCTCACTGGTGGGCTGGAAGGAGGACTTCAACATGAGCTACCTCTCCGCTGTACCGGCGCAGCTCCGCGCCGCGGCCTACACCGAGGAGATAGCCGCCGCCTGCCCTGATCGCGGGCTGCGCATCGGCGGTCACAGCAAGGGCGGCAATCTGGCGGCCTGGGCTGCCATCCACATCTCCGCCCCGCTGCAGGACCGGCTGCTGGCTGCCTACAACAACGACGGCCCCGGTTTTTCTCACGACATGGTGGATTCCGCGGCGTACCGCCGCGTGGCGGACAAGCTCCATACCTATATCCCCGAGTCCTCCATCGTGGGCATCCTGCTGGAGCACGCCGAGGATTACGCCGTCATCGACAGCAGCAACCGCTCCATCATGCAGCACGAGCCCATGTCCTGGAATGTGGAGGGGCCCCGCTTCGTACACCTGGGCCAGCGCTCCCCCATGGGAAAGGTCAGCGACGACCTGCTGCGCCAGTGGATCGGCTCCATGACGCCCCAGGAGCGGGAGCAGTTCACCGACGCCCTGTTCGACATCCTGAGCATGTCCGGCAAGACCCGCACGCTGGAGGATCTCCGGGCCGGCGGGCTGGCCAAGATGGCGGCGCTGCTGAAGCAGTACAACGGCGCGGACGAGAAGGATAAGAAGATCATCACCGAGATATTCCGCCGTCTGACATCGGACGTGAAGGGCGAGATGAAGAAGGCCGCCGGTGAGGGCCTGAAAACTGCGGAAAAGGGCCTGAGCGGCGTGAAGAACGTCATTACCGGCCTGACCAAAGGCGATAAGAGCGAGAAATGACCCCGCGCCTCTCCAAAAAACGGAGGGGCGCTTTTCTTTTCCACGGTTGACGGCCACGGCGGAGCGTTGTATAATAAACTGATTTACTATCTCGAACACGGGGGTATGGCCTTTATGTGGATCACAAAGGATTGGCAGGATTACGAGCTGCTGGACTGCGGCGGCGGGGAAAAGCTGGAGCGCTGGGACAAGCAGATACTGGTGCGTCCCGACCCCCAGGCCATCTGGGATACGGACCGCCGAGACCGGCGCTGGAAGACCGCCAACGCCCGCTACTCCCGTTCCTCCACCGGCGGCGGCCACTGGGACAAGGGCAAGCTGCCGGAGAGCTGGCCCATCCGCTATAAGGACTTGACGTTCCAGGTCAAGCCCATGAACTTCAAGCATACCGGTCTCTTTCCGGAGCAGGCCGCCAACTGGGACTTCGCCATGGAGCAGATCCGCACGGCGGGCCGCCCCATTCGGGTGCTGAACCTGTTCGCCTACACCGGCGGCGCCACCGTGGCCTGCGCCAAAGAGGGCGCCAGCGTTTGCCATGTGGACGCGGCAAAGGGCATGGTGGCCTGGGCCAAGGACAACGCACGGCTCAGCGGCCTTGCCGACGCGCCCATCCGCTGGATCGTGGATGACTGCGCCAAATTCGTGGAGCGGGAGATCCGCCGCGGCAAGACGTATGACGCCATCATCATGGATCCGCCCAGCTACGGCCGCGGCCCCTCCGGTGAGGTCTGGAAGCTGGAGGAGAACCTGTACCCCTTTGTCCGCCTGTGCGCCCAGGTGCTGTCGGACAAGCCTTTATTCGTTATCCTTAACAGCTACACCACGGGCCTGGCCCCGTCGGTGCTGGGATATATCCTGCAAATGCTGGTGGGCCGCAAGTTCGGCGGCCATGTGACGTGGGACGAGCTGGGACTGCCCTGCACCGATTCCGGCATGGCGCTGCCCTGCGGCGCTACCGGCCGCTGGTGCGCCGATTGACCAAGAACGGAGATATAACAGAATGTCGACCATGATCGAAACAAAAGACCTGACCTTCACCTATCCCGCGCCGGAGGGGGAGACGAATCCTCCCGCCCTCCGCGGCGTGTCCGTCACGGTGGAGAAGGGTACCTTCGTGGTGGTGCTGGGCCACAACGGCTCCGGCAAATCCACCCTTGCCAAGCACATGAACGCGGTGCTGCTGCCCAGCGGCGGCGCCGTGTACGTGGAGGGTATGGACACCCGCGACGAGTCGCTGCTGCTGGAGATCCGGCGGCGCACCGGTATGGTGTTCCAGAACCCCGACAACCAGATCGTCGCCAACGTGGTGGAGGAGCTGTCTCTTATACACATCTGACGCTGCCGACGAAGGCTTAGGTGTAGAT
>ENA-UAKS01000798-UAKS01000798.1-human-gut-metagenome-genome-assembly--contig:-NODE-798-length-11050-cov-7.120600_pt1 | contig 11050 bp, 10 predicted proteins | sample MGYA00243692_ERZ654452 | MGnify/ENA primary metagenome ERZ654452 (study PRJEB26926, sample SAMN06164442) | human gut metagenome | biome: ENVO:00009003; feature: ENVO:2100002; material: ENVO:00002003...
GAGATCGCTCAGTGTCTCGTGGGCTCGGAGATGTGTATAAGAGACAGGAATATGGATATACAGTTGTAAAGGAAAATGGTGGTCTTATTAATTCTTTAGTAAGTAAGCTTACAATGATTATAATTGGTATTTCTGCAATTGGAGTTATTTTGGTTATAGCCGCTGTGATTATAATTTATGTAATGACCAAACTGGATATATATGCAAGAATGTATGAATTGGGAGTATTAAAGACTATGGGAGCCTCTAATAAAGATATTTTAAAAATATTAGCTATTCATAATTTGCTGGTAGGGTGTATATCTGCTGTCATTGCAATAGTTACTTTAATGATTACAGATATAAGTAAAGTATATAGGGTTTGGAACTTAGACGGATATCCAATATATCAAAGTGATGCGAAACAGTTTATTCTTCTATTATTTTTTGGAATAATTATAGCTGTATTTTCAGGTTGGATTCCAATGGTTATGGCGAGTAGAATTTCTCCTAAAAATGCACTCAAATTAAATGCGTAGAGTATTTTTGTACATTGTGTAATTTAAGAATAAAATTAAGGTAGGAAGCTAATAAGGGTAGAGTTTCAATAATGAAACTCTATCCTTAACCCAATGCACCGCCTACTTTTGTAGTCACGGCAATATCCATACAATCTGTTAAGATTTCAAAAATTTGTACCAGCATACTCTCTTTGGGAATTTCTTTCGAGCGTTTTTCTTTGGCAATGCAGTTATTATAAATTTCCAATAAAAGATTTTTAACGCGACCCGCATCAAGGTACATAGCGTACATAAACTGTATAATATATTCTACATGTTCTTTAATAATATAAGTACGAATAATCGTGTCGAAGTGTTCATGTTCTTCGTATAGTTCATTAAAATAATAATCGTCAGCATCTGTATTTACAGAAAACATTTCATAAATATCAAAATCACTGGGTTCATCCATTTCCCAGTAAAAAACAGGTAGTTTATGCAAGGCATAATGGCAAGGAGAAAGGTATTTTTTAGCATGTTCCTCGTCCTCCCGCAGTAACCATTGAATCAGGTTGGAGGAAGTCTCAAATGCATAGCGGCAAAGAGCCAGATTTGGATATTCCAGTTTTTTATAATATTTACAAAGCTTTCGGAAAAGCCAGCCAAGTTGATAATAGGTTTCATAGTCGCTATCAGAATCTTTTTCAAACTTATACAATTGCATTTCCCATAATTGTTTTGGATAAACAGAAAAAGGCTCACTGGAGGTTGCCAGTTGCTTTGTATACTTTGTCATAAGTTGATAGAAAAAGAAGGGAGCAATGTCACGAAATTCTTCATTAGCTCTGGTGATACAAACAAAGTGATGGAGGTTTGCGTAAAGTTCTGGAGAGTTTTTTTCGGAAATTTTAAAACATTTGCGAAATAGGAAACATAAATGTTCGGTTTCTTCCTCATAGTCAGAGGAAAATTCTAAAAATGTTTCGTATGTGGGTAATGTTTTATAGGAGGAAATATGTTCCCATTGCTCCTTTAGAGATTTTTGCAAATCAATCTTTTTTGTCAGTTTATTAATTTTTTTCTGAAGTTTCTTGTAAGCTGCTTTTGACTTTTTCTCGCTTGCTTGTTCTGAAAAGTGAGAAATAAGAAAATTATCATCACTGACAGCGGCAATCAATAAATTTCTAAGTTCTTCGTTGCCTGGTTGCTCTATTAATTTATCTGCCAAAGCATAGCATAGAATTGATTTATTCTGCATAGGAATGCGATAGTTAATACAACCATCTAAAAAATGTTTTTTATAGGCATGAATTGTTTCTTTCGTCATTTTTGAGTCCTTTCTCTGCCATATGCAGACAACTGTGTTGAATCAGTTAAGGTCAGATGGTGGTAAGTAGTCTTTCCAATAGCTTTCGATTGCATCCTGAGCCAGTTGCTCTCCGATTACGATTATCACATCCTGTCCTTGTGGTACGGGAGTGATTCGGATATTACTTTTTGTAGCATTTAATTCAATCCATGTTCCATCTTCCATTTGCATAAATCCCTTTACACGAAAGACTTTACCACAGCTAGTATCCTGTAACAGTGCTTTTGCGGTTTCACGCAGCTTATCTTCTGGCATATGAACATTCATAAAATAAAGAGAAGTAAAGGCTTCGTTCTCATCAAACCACAGCTTGGAAGTATGATCTAAAGTATAGCCGCAAGAACGGATTTGTTCAAAATCACCGTCTTCCATTTGAGACCAGTCTTTTTGAATAATTTCATTTTGTAATCTGCGGCTACACTGAAATTGTTCTAATACATGATTTAGGTAGTGAATCGTACCTTCTCGTTCTTCCTGTGTGGAATCATCTACCTTACTAAAAAAAATACTTCCAGCCTGTGCGATTTGAGATGCCAGCAAGTATTCTGCCTGTTTGGTCATAGTTTGCTCCAATTTGGAATCTACAATAGCGATGACATTGTTGATTTGATACCAGCGGTCCAAAGGTTCCTCATGTAATACATCAAAAAACTCGTCTACATCATAAATACCAGATGGTTCTACTAAAACTCTGTCATAGCCACACATACCCATAGAGATTAGTTTTGTTTTAAATCTTCTTTTGTGGCAGTCGTAGTCGCAACCACCAGCTACCATTTCCAGTTCGCAATTGTCTCCCATAAGATCCTGCAAAAGCATCATATCTACATTGACGGCACCAAAATCGTTTTCAAGAATGCCAATGTTTTCTCCCTGCTCCATTAAATATTGGGCATATTTTTTCAAAAAAGTGGTTTTTCCTGCCCCTAAAAAACCTGTAATTAAGTCAATTTTTACCATAAGCAATTCTATTTGTACAACAAAAATGTGGTCAATCCTTTCTTATTTTTTATAAAAAGTACGAGAACCATATTGCTTTTTATATTATTTTGTAGTAAAAGATAGAAAAGAATGTCTTTTACCTGTTGGTTCCTGTTACGATTAACCTAATTCTAGCATAATAAAAGGGGGAATGCAATTTGGAAAAAGACCCGAACCACGTAATTTCTGGTTGGAAGAAATTCTCCTATTTGGTATAATAGGGAGAGATCAGGAAACCACAAATAGGATGCAAGTAAAGGAAAAGAAAGATGAAGAGAAGAAGAAGCAGATGGAAGATTATGTGGCGAGATATGCGTCGCGAAAAATATTTATATGGAAGACAAAGAGGTAGGAGACTACAGAGTACATTATTAATTGCATTATGTATTAGTCTTGGAGTTTTTATACTGGTTGCTGGAGGATATGCACTGTATGAAAAGGTTAGCAATAGAACCGTAGAAACGGCTGGAAAGAGTAGCAATCTTGCAGAAAACAAGGAAACTACGACGCAGAAAGAGCCAAAGGCAACGGTACAGGTTACAGAGGCACCACCTACAGCCACACCAGAGCCAGTAAAAAAAGAGGCATCGTTGGTATTTACTGGTGATTTGATGGTACACAGTTATCAGTATAAGGCTGCATATGATGCCAGTACGGACGACTATGATTTTTCAAACAATTTTACTTATGTAAAAAAGTATTTTAAAAAAGCAGATTATGTAATCGGTAATCTTGAAACTACTTTTGCGGGAAGAGATAAAGGAATCAGCGATTTCCCTCGTTTTAATTCTCCAGATTCTTTTGCGAAGACAGTGAAAGAGGCGGGATTTGACTTGCTTACAACTGCAAACAACCATTGTGCAGATAAGGGGTCTGACGGATTACGCAGAACAATTGATATATTGAAGGCGGATGAGTTGGAACAGATTGGAACCTACAAATCGGAGAAGGCGAGTAAAAAGATTTTTGTAAAAGAGATCAATGGTATTCAGGTGGCGTTTGTCAATGGAACATATGGTGTGAATGGATTGACTTACGACAAGGACTATGAAGTAAAATTGATAAATGAACAGTTCTACAAAGATTTGAAAAGGGCAAGAAAAAAAGCAGATTTTGTAGTGGCACTTCCACATAATGGAGTGGAATATCAGCAAACACCAAATAGCACTTATCAACAGCAGTATAGAAGGATGTTAGAAGCAGGAGCGGACGTGGTAATTGCCAGTCATCCTCATGTGTTGCAACCGATGGAATATCAAAAGATTACGGAGCAGGATGGAACGACTAGAACTGGTTTTATTATGTATTCAATGGGGAACTTTATTTCTTCGCAGGTGACAAAGCCTAGAGATGCAGGTGTCATTTTGCAGTTATCTATTTCTCAGTTGGATGATGGTGCTGTTACATTAGATGAAGTTGCAGCCATTCCTACTTGGTGTCGTTTTACAGATGCACAGGGAAAAAGAAATTTTACTGTGTTCAGTGTATATGATATTTTAAAGATGTCAGAGGAAAAGAGAAAAAGTCTTATAAGAGATAAGGATTATGTGCGTGTACAGCAAATACAGGAGGAAAGCACAAATACATTGCTTGGTGCTTCGGTGCCTGCAACGGAGAAAAAGAAAAAATATGTGTTTACAAAGACGAAGAAAAATTTTAATCGCGTTTACAAAAAATAGTATCTTAGGAAAGGAACGATACAAACAAAAGTACAGTTTTGCTTGTGTTTTGGTGAAGAAAGATGAATAGAGAGAATAAATTGCTTTTTGTTTATAATCCCCGTTCTGGAAAGGGACAGATAAAAAATAAATTATCTGAGATATTAAATATTTTTGCGGGTGCAGGATATGAGATTACGGTTCGTCCTACGCAATGTACGAAGGATGCCTATGAGACAATTAGAACCACTGGTGTCAATTATGGGATAATTGTGTCATCGGGTGGAGATGGCACACTGAATGAAAGTTTTCAGGGTATTATGGAACTTCCGTTGGAGAAACGTCCTTATTTTGGTTATATTCCCACAGGAAGTACCAATGATTTTGCCAGCACACTTTCCATTTCTAAAAATCCAGTGACAGCGGCGAAAGGTATTGTGAAGGGGAAAAAATTCTGGTGCGATGTAGGAAAGGCATCCACAGGTTATTTTGCGTATGTAGCTGCATTTGGGGCATTTACGAATGTGGCATATGCCACACCGCAGGAAACAAAAAATGCACTGGGACATTTGGCATATATATTAGAGGGCTTGAAAAGTCTTACCACATTGGAAAGTTATCCTGTGAGAGTACAGTATGTGGATGAGTTTGGAGAAAAGAAACAATTTGAAGATGAATTTATTTATGGTATGATTTCCAACACTGAATCGGTAGGTGGAATGAACTTATTAAAAAAATCGGAAATTGATTTGCAGGATGGAATGTTTGAAGCATTACTTGTTAGAAATCCTGAGAACCCAATTGAACTGCAACAGACTATTAATGCGCTTGTGACAAAAGATTTTTCTTCGGACCGATTTTATTTTTTCCGAACCAATGCAGTACAGTTTGAAGGAGAAAGCGACATTTCATGGACATTAGATGGTGAGTATGGCGGCACAGTAAAGTCCATGCAAATAGATAATATTGCAAAAGCAATCTGTATGCGTTACAAACCGATAAGAAGAAGTATTTTGTTAAATAAGGACGAGTTTGAGGAATAGTAGTATGAAAAAGCGTAGGGAACAGGTACGGGATTTGTTTTTTGACGGCATGAAGGATGCCATGAAAAGGCTGCCTGTATGGGTGAAAATTCTTGTGTCAATAGTGTGGTTATTACTATATGTGACACTTATTCTTGTGGTAGGGTACTTGGCTTTGACTTATAAAAGTATCCTGCTGGGAATTTTTGATGTTGGTTTTGTGTGTATTGTAATATTAATGGTAGTTGCGGCAATCGGTTATCATAACAAATAAAGGGAAAATACTATGCGGTTGCCAATGCCAGAAATATAAAATGAAAAAAGGGAGAGATGAGAGATGGAGTATCAATTAATTGGAGATGTAATGCCTGCTGTGGAGGTTCGTATGCAGTCGGGGGAAGCAATGTATACGCAATCAGGAGGAATGGTATGGATGTCTGAAGGAATTAAGATGGACACGAATACAAATGGTGGCGTATTAAAGGGTTTTACAAGAAAATTTGCAGGGGAATCTATGTTTATGGCAACCTATTCGGCAACTGTGGATAATGCGACAATAGCATTTGCCTCTACGGTACCTGGTAAGATTATGCCAATTGATATGGTAAACGGACCAATGATATGCCAAAAAAATGCATTTTTATGCGCACAGCCAAGCGTTACGTTAAATACTATTTTTAATAAAAAGATTGGAGCCGGGCTGTTTGGAGGAGAAGGTTTCATTTTGCAGGAGTTAGTAGGAGCAGGAATGGCATTTCTGGAAGTAGATGGAGATGTGGTAGTAAAAGACTTACAACCTGGAGAAGTGATTAAAGTTGACACTGGTAATGTGGTCGCATTTTCAAAGGGCATGAATTATGAGATCGAACGAATAAAAGGCTTAAAAAATATTTTCCTTGGTGGAGAGGGATTGTTCCTTACAAAACTTACAGGACCGGGAAGAGTGATATTACAGACACAGAATATGAGTGAATTTGCCGGAAGAATTGCAAAGTATATGGTTACATCAAACTAAAAGCAGACGGAAGTTTTAATGAGACAGCTTAATTAGAGCGTATGTCGAGTGCCAGAATACAAAGGGCTGAAAATCTTTTGGCTGTGCGGTTAGGAGTCACAATTTGGATGTTGGCATCCCGATTGTGACTCTTTCAATATTATAGTAAATGTTAGAAGGAGAGTAAAATGGCACAGTACCGAATTTTAATTGTTGAGGACGATGAAACAATTGCCAAAATGGAAAAGGAATATTTAGAAAAATGGGAGTACAACGTATTTTGTGTATCTGACTTTAAAAATATTTTAAATGATGTCAGTGAGCAGAAACCAGATTTGATTTTGATGGATGTGCAACTGCCCTATTACAATGGATTTTACTGGTGTAGTGAAATAAGAAAATTTTCTAAGGTACCCATTATGTTTGTTTCTTCTAAAAATGATGAAATGAATATTGTTATGGCGATGGATATGGGAGGGGATGAGTTTATCGAAAAGCCTTTTTCCTTTCCCGTACTAACAGCAAAAATTAATGCGTTACTTCGTCGTTCCTACAGTTTTAAAGGGCAGATCAATATGTTAGAACACAAAAATGTCCGTTTAAATCTGTTGAATGCCATTGTATTTTATGGGGAGCAACAGGTGGAACTAACCAAAAATGAATTTAAGATATTGCAGATATTGATGGAAAACGCAGGGGAAATGGTAACAAGAGAACAGATCATGCAGCAACTTTGGGAAGATGACAGTTTTATTGATGACAATACGCTGACGGTGAATGTAACAAGGATACGAAAAAAGTTGAGGAGTATTGGTGTGGAGGAATTTATAATGACGAAAAAAGGAATAGGATATTTCATATGATGTTCGATTATATAAAGGAAAAAAGAAAGGGATTTTTATTGTTTTTTCTTTTTGGGTTTACCTTTGCGGGATGTTTTTATTTGACAAATATAAAATGGGAAGTACTGTGGTATCCTACCATATTATGTCTATTTTTTTCCTGTTGTTATGTCGTTTGTGACTACATACAATTTAGAAGGAAACATTTGAAATTAGAAAAAATGAAGAATCATGTGTCAGAAACCTTGGAAATTTTACCGAAGGCGGATGGTGTCATGGAGCAGGACTATCAATGTTTGTTAAACATACTATTTCAGCATCAACAGCAAGAATGTAATGCCAGAAGAAACGAGAACAGAGAAAACAGAGAGTATATGACACTTTGGGCGCATCAGATAAAGACCCCAATTACAGCGATGGAGCTCACTTTGCAGGAGATGCCGTTAGAAGAAACAACAGTGGAATATATAAAAGAATTGTCGGATAAATTATTCGAAATCGAGCAATATGTAGACAGCTCGTTGCAGTATATGCGTCTGGATACAATGACATCTGATTTAGTTTTGGAAGAAAATGATGTATTTTCTATGGTAAAACAAGCCGTTCGTTATTTCTCTCGGACCTTTATCCGTAAAGGGATTGGATTGACCATAGAGGAAGAAACCATAAAAGTAATTACAGACGAAAAATGGGTCGTATTTGTATTAAAACAGATTATATCCAATGCGTTAAAATATACAAAACAAGGAAAAATAACGATCTATATGGCACCCAAGCAGGAAAAGGTATTGGTAATAGAAGATACAGGGATTGGGATTGCAGAAGAAGAGTTGCCAAGAATAATGGAGCGTGGATTTACAGGCTATAACGGAAGAATGGAAAAAAAGGCAACAGGAATCGGATTGTATTTGTCGTATACGATTATGGAAAAATTGGGGCATGAGATACGGATACATTCTACGATTGGAACAGGAACCCGTGTGGAGGTGGATTTTAAGCATCACAATGTTTGATGTAGGCAGTCTGAACTCCTTCGTATGGAAAAAATAAAAGAAACCTTACAAAAGTGTAAGATTGGAAAAAGAAATGTAAGCCAAAGTTAAGGCATTACATTTCTTTTTTTGTTATGATAAGTAAGAAAGTTAAAACAATAGTTGAAATACAAAGAAAGGAAGCGGGAAAAGATGGCATTGTTAGAGGTAAAAAATGTAAGAAGAGTATATAGCACCAGATTTGGTGGCAATAAGGTGGAAGCATTAAAAAATATTAACTTTTCTGTCGAGGAAGGGGAATATGTAGCCATTATGGGAGAGTCTGGTTCTGGAAAAACAACCTTGCTAAATATTTTGGCAACGGTAGACCGTCCTACGGCGGGAGAAGTTTTGTTAAAAGGGAAAAATTTGGTATCCATTCCAGAAAAAGAATTGGCGAGATTTCGTAGAGAACATTTAGGATTTGTTTTTCAGGATTTCAATCTGTTAGATACTCTTTCCATTGAAGATAATATTTATCTTCCACTGGTATTGGCAGGGAAAAAATATAATGAAATGCATGGAAAATTAAATACATTAGTCTCCAAGCTTGGAATTGCACAGTTGTTAAAAAAGTTTCCATATGAAGTATCGGGTGGACAAAAACAGAGAACAGCAGTAGCAAGAGCCATGATTACAAACCCAGATATTTTACTAGCAGATGAACCAACAGGAGCATTGGATTCGCGTTCTGCGGATGATTTGCTGGAAACATTTGCGGATATTCATGAACAGGGACAGACAATTGTTATGGTAACGCATAGCGTGAAGGCAGCAAGTCATGCAGGTCGAGTATTATTTATTAAGGATGGAGAGATTTACCATCAGTTATATCGTGGAAACTTATCAAATGATGAAATGTATAAAAAGATTTCAAACACATTGACGGTATTATTGTCTGGGGGTGAAGTAAATGACTAAAAAGTTGTATGTTTCCTTAGCAAAAAATAATATTAAGAAAAATAAAAGCACCTTTTTTCCATTTTTAATTTCTATTTTAATGATGGTAGCGATGTTTTATATTATATCTTCTATATCTTATGAGGCTTCTCATGCAAAGGGATTTTATGGGATGGAAGCCATGGGAATGGTGTTGGAGTTTGGAACTTATGTTTGTGGTATTTTTGCCGCGCTGGTTATCTTTTACACAAACAGTTTTTTATTGAAACAGCGTTCTAGGGAATTGGGATTATATAGTATACTAGGTTTAGAAAAGGGACACATTGCCAAAGTATTGTTTTGGGAAAACTGTATCATTGGGCTGACTGGATTAGTAGGTGGCTTGCTAATTGGTATTTTGTTTTCAAGACTTATGTCTTTAATCTTATTTAAAATGATAGGAACCAGTGTAAAGTTGGATTTTATGATACCAAAAACTGCTATCCTTAATACCACTATTTTATTTTTAGCGGTATATTTGGTGAATTTTTTCGTTGCTAATATTCGTGTGGCTCGCTTAAAACCGATTGAATTACTGCAAAGTGGAAAAAAGGGAGAAAAGGAGCCAAAGGCAAATTGGTTGTTAGCATTACTTGGAATTGCCAGCCTTGGAATTGGTTATTATCTTTCGGTAACAACAAAAAATCCAATAAAAGCACTAAATACATTTTTTATAGCGGTTTTATTGGTCATTTTAGGAACGTATTTATTGTTTGTCAGTGGAAGTGTAATGTTGCTGAAAATATTAAAAAAGAACAAGAGATTTTATTATCATAAATCCCATTTTATTACGGTGTCTGGTATGTCGTATCGTATGAAAAGAAACGCGGTAGGGCTTGCCAATATCTGTATTTTAAGTACAGCAGTATTGATTATTTTATCTTCCACCATTTCTTTATATGCGGGAATTGAGGATGTTTTACGGTTACAGTATCCAAGAAATATGCGAATCGTGTGTGATGCACACAAGGCAGAACTTAATATAGAAAAGATGGAAAAGATAATCCAGCAGAAAGTTAAGGAAGCTGGGAAAGAGACATTACAGGTAAAGAAAGGCTATTCGTTTAATTATTTAGGCTGTAAAGGAGAAAAAAATCATTATATGATTGCCGGAACTTTTAATGAAGATAATATGCAATATTTAACTATGTATAGCCTGGAGGAATACAATCAATTAGCAGATAACAAAAATAAATTGGGGAAATTAGGTAAAAATGAAATCTGGGCATATGATGAGAAAGGAACATTGAAAGATGGACAAAAGATTTTCCTTGCAGATGAAAACTATACAGTACATATCTTAAAAAAAGAAGAATTTCAGAAGATGCGGAACCAAAAACAAGGATTGTACTTTGATATAGACGAGAGTAGTCTTGGTGAAACAATAAATTTCTTTTTACCTAATTTGAAAGAATTGTATAAAATGCAGAAAAAAGCAAAAGAATTGGAAAAGAAAGGAAGTTTTTCTTATCCTACTATGCAGTATGCTTATGCATTTAATATGTCAGAGAAAAACGTAAAAAAAATGGAGACATTTGTGGACACATTAGAAAAAACATTAAAAGAAGCGGATATATCTTGCGAAATCCGAAGTCTTGTTATAAATCGAGATGGATTTTATGGTATATTTGCAAGCCTATTTTTTATTGGCATTTTTATCGGAAGTATATTTTTGATGACAACTGTTTTAATTCTGTCTCTTATACACATCTGACGCTGCCGACGAAGGCTTAGG
>ENA-UAKS01000804-UAKS01000804.1-human-gut-metagenome-genome-assembly--contig:-NODE-804-length-10994-cov-7.275985_pt1 | contig 10994 bp, 4 predicted proteins | sample MGYA00243692_ERZ654452 | MGnify/ENA primary metagenome ERZ654452 (study PRJEB26926, sample SAMN06164442) | human gut metagenome | biome: ENVO:00009003; feature: ENVO:2100002; material: ENVO:00002003...
GCCCAGCAGGCGCCCGCGCCGCCGGCCCAGCCGGAGGCCACCCCCGCCGCCGCGTTCCGTGCCGTGTACGACAGCTTTTTCACCGAGGTGACGCCGCCGCGGCCGGAGAACCCCGCCGTGCTGTTCGACCGCGCAGCGGAACAGGTCTGCGCAGGGTGTCTATTGCAGCGGGATTGCTGGCAGGCACACTACAACGACACCTACAATGCCTTCAACGACGCCTGTCCCCGCCTGCTGCGCCGCGGCAGCGCCTGCGCAGAGGACTTCCCCCTGCATTTTGCCAGCCGCTGCCTGCACTTCCCCCAGCTGCTGGAGGCGCTGAACGACCAGCTGCACCAGTTCCTGCTGCGCCGCGCCCACCGGCTCCAGCTGGAGGAGGCGTATCAGATGGCGCGGCAGCAGTACGCCCAGATGTCAGAGGTGCTGTCCCCCGGTATGCCGGTGTCGGCGCCGCCTCGCTTTGCCTGCCGCACCTCCATCGCCCTGCGGCCCAAGGAAGGCGAGACACTGTGCGGCGATCAGGCGGCGTCCTTTGAGGCGGGCGGCGCGGCGTGCCTGCTGCTGTCCGACGGCATGGGCAGCGGCGAGGCCGCCCACCGTGAGGCCGCCATGACCGTGCGGTTACTGAAGCAGTTTTTACAGGCGGGCGTGGAGCCGCTGCCGGCCCTGAAAACACTGAATACGGCGCTGCTGCTGCGCTGCCGCGAGGGCGCAGGCTTCACCACCATCGACCTGCTGCGGTTGGACCGCAGCACCGGTGAGGCCGCGCTCTATAAATACGGTGCTGCACCGTCGTATCTGAAAAAGCTGGGCCGCGTCACGCGGTACGGCGGCGCGGCGCTGCCCGCGGGACTGGAGGGTGCGGACCGCCAGCCCGATGTCATCCGCTTCGTCCTGCCGCCGGACGGCTGGCTGGTGATGGTCTCCGACGGCGTGGTCGGCGGCGACGGGGACGAGTGGCTTCAGGATCTGCTGGCCGGTTGGGGCGGCGGCACTCCCGACGCCCTGGCCCGCCGCATCCTCACCATGTCCGCCGAACACGGCGGGCGGTCCGATGACTGCGCCGTGCTGGCGCTGCACCGGCTGCGGGGCGAAGAAAATGGCCCCGCGCAGGTATAATCCGCCGCCGCGCCGTCCATACTACTACCGTCGCCCGATGCGATAGGGCGGCGCAGTAAACGGACAGCAAGGAGGGCATATGCTTGGTTAAAGGTATTTCCCGCCGCGTCATCGTGGTGGATTCTCCGGACCCCCAGATCTTCGAACAGGCCATTTTCATTCTGCGCACCGATGGCGGCGGCGTCAGCTCACAGCAGCTGGTGGATCAGGCCGTCCGCATCGCCAAGAACTATGCCCGCTGTCAGGGTCTGCCGCGCCGGCGCGTCCGCGTCCCCGGTTGGCTGTGGGCCGCCATCGGCGCGGCGGCCATCGGACTGACGTGGCTGCTGTGTACCCTGTTCTGATCTTCCCATGTTTTCAGCGGGCAGCGCCCGTTTGAAATTAGTTTTCCATCATTTTTCTCCTCACTTGGAGCGGACGTGACCCGTCCGCTTCCTTTTTTTGCGCAAAAAACCGCAGGAGGGGCTTACCCTCCTGCGGTTTCGTGTCTCAGTGCTTCTTTTTCCGCATCACGACGATGCCGATGATCGCCGCCACGGCGATGACGCCCAGCAGCACCCACAGCCATGTGAGCCCCGCGCTCTGCTGAGGAACGGCGGCGCTGTCCTGTGCGCCGGTCTGGCTGTCGGCAGAGTCCGGCAGGTCGTCCACGGAGACGGTGCCCTCGTCGATGCCGGTGTCCTCTGCGCCGCCGGTGCTGCCCGTGGTACCGGTGGTATCGCCGGCAGTGCCGGAGTTGTCCACGTCCACGGTGCCCGTGCCGGCGCCGGTGGTGGTGCCGGAGCCGCCGTTGTTGGGTTTGTTGTCGGCGGGCTTATTGTCATCGGGCTTGCTGTCGTCCGGCTTGCTGTCATCGGGCTTGCTGTCATCGGGCTTGCTGTCGCCCGGCGTGTTGCCGCCGTTGACGTTGCTGTTGTAGTTCACCGTGATGCCGGAGGCGAAGGCCCCCTCCTCCACGGCAGTGATGGTGTCCGGCAGGTCCACCGTTTTCACGTTGTCATTGTCCGTGAACGCGCCCTTGGCGATGGTGTTCACAGGGATACCGGCGATGCTGGCCGGCACGGTGACTGCGGCGTCCTTACCGAAATAGCCGGTGATGGTGATGGACTCGTCCGCGATGGTGTAGTGCAGCGCACCCTCGGTGTAGACGGTGGCAGCCAGCGCTGTGGCCGTCATGGCCAGCGCCATGAACAGCGACAGCAGTACGGGGATGAGTTTTTTCATAAGTCGCTCCTTTGCTTTGCGCACAGGGGCATAGTCCGCGCGGACTATGCCCCTGTTTTGGGTTAGGGTCGGAGATGGCGGATCAGCCAAGATCGATGTCGCCGCCGTCCGGTTCTCCGGACGTCGTGATGATATCCTCACCGTTGGTCAGGATGACCTTCATCTCCGGAGTTTCATACTGCTTCTTGTCCATTTTCAGTTACCTCCATTAGTAGTCAGACTGTTGTAGCTGCCGGACAGGATCGTATCGCTGTACACGTACACCATGGCGCCGCTGCTGTCGTGCAGGATCATGTAAGCGCGGCCATACACCGTACGATCCGCAGCCGACACGGTACCATTCAGGACTGTTACGCCCGTCGCGTCAGTGTTGGTTGCCTTCAGGATAAACGTATCATCGGGCTTGGCGCCATTGGCATCCAGCTTCATGGCGTCCAGCGCATCCGACTGGCCGTACCGGCTGTTGGTGCTCACCAGAATGCCCTGCTCAGTGACCGTGTAGCCATCGGGCACGGAGCGCGTTGCCGTGAAGGAGACTGCGTACTTCGCGCCCTGCTGGCTGGCGCTGATCTCCGTCAGCGCGATCACGGGCAGACGATCCACTGTGGTGCCGGCATCAACATATTCAGCCGTCAGGGTCAGATCGCCGCGAGGCGCGATCTTCAGGGTCTCCGTGTAGCCAAGCACGGTGTCGCCGTTCTTCCAGCACTTGAAGACCTTTCCGTCAATGCTCTTCGCTGTTACCGTAGTGATCTTGCCGACTGTAGCCGTGTAAGTTGCCGTCTCGTCATTCGGGTAATTGACGGTTACCGTGTAAGAGCCCGCGCTGAATTCGTACACCGGCTCCACAACGATGATACCCGTCGTGGTAGTGGCCATGGCCGCGCGAATCTCAGCTTCCGTCATGGACCAGCGCACGAAGGTGGCGCCCATCTTGATGGGAGGCTCGGGGAACTGGATCTCCTGCGTATCCGTGTAGCCCTTGGAGCTGATGACCTGCTGCGTGTGGGAGATGAAGACCACCATGGCCTGGTGCTCTTCCTTCTCGGCATACACGGCCTTCAGGGTCGTGGCGCTGCCCATGGAGAAGGTGTAAGTCTTCGAGGTGGAGACCACCTTGCCGGACTCATTGACCCAGTACAGGAAGTTCTCGCTGCCCTTGAACACAACGGTGACCTGCGTGCCAACGGGCATCTTCTCCAGCAGGTAAGAGCGCTGCGTCGCGCCGCCGTTGACCGTGAATTTGGAGGCGGAGACCTCCAGTGCGAACACGCCGCCGCTGATGGGCTCATAGACCGCGATCATGGTCCAGTCATCGGTGGGCTTGACCTTGCAGGTCAGGTCGGTGCTGTACGGCGTGCCGGTGTACTCGTTGACGAACCAGCCCACGAACTTGTAGCCGCTGATGGCGGACGCCGTGACCTTGGTGCCAACCGCGTAGGTGATGTCGCTGCCGCCGCCGGCCACATTGGCCACGGGGCTGTCGCTGCCGGTGGTGCGGGACGTCACCATGACGGTGAACTTGCCGATCTCCACGCCGTAGGTGCCGTCAGCGTTCTGGGTGGGAACGTAACCCGCAGCGCACCACTCCTTCTTCACCTCCGTCTTGAAGGTGCCGCCGGAGATGGCATAGGAGCCCTTGTCAAAGACCTTTTCAACATAGCCGCTGTCGATCTTGACCAGAGAACCGTTGTTGCCGAACTTATCCAGCTTGTCAGCGGCCTCTTCCTCACCGGAGAGGTAGGTGATCTTGGTCTTCTCGCCCGTGATGGTCAGCTGGCCATGGACCACGCCGTTGGTAGCCGTCGCGGAGGGAGCGGAGTTGACGAACACGTTGCCGATCACGGAGTTCTCCACCGTGACGTACACGTTGCCGCCGACCCACAGGTCGTTGGCCGCGTAGTAGTTCGCATTGTTCAGCTCCATCGTGCCGGTGCTGCCGGTCAGCGTGGAGTTCCTGATGGTGGCGTGAGAGCCGCCGCCGGAGATGTGGATGCCGCTGCCGTAGGCGATGCCGCCGCCGTTGGTGGAAGTAACGCCATCGAACACCGTCTCGCCTGCACCGCCCTCATTGAGGAAGATCTTGGAGACGCCGCCGCCGTCCAGCGTGACATTCAGGAAGGTCAGGGTGCCCTTTGCGGACTGGGTGCGGTAGAACATACCTGCCTTGCCATCCGCGCTCGCCAGCTTCTTGACCGTCTTGATGGTGTACTTGCTCTGGCCGTCGATGGTGATGGCCTTGCCGGTGGCGATCTGTGCATCCAGAGTGACATCCGCCAGCAGTCTCACGGTCTGGCCGTCCTCAGCCGCCGCAACGGCCTCGGCCAGCGTGTTGTACGCCTTGACGGAATTGCCGTCCTTGTCCAGAATCTGGGCGGTCATACCGTCAACAGCCGTGAAGGAGCCGTTCTCGTTCTTGGTGATACCAACGCCGGGAGCCGCGAAGCTGGGAGTCTTGCCGTCCACCTTCTGCTCGGGGGAGACGTTGGGGTCGAAGCCGACGAACGTACCGCCGCTGATGGCGACCTTCGCATTACCAGAGGTGAACTCGCTGTCGATGCAGTTGAACAGATACTTGCTGCTGCCTTCCCACTTCTGGTGCAGGTCGAAGGTGCCGCCCTTGACGGACAGGGTACCCTCCTCCACCTGAACCACGCTGACGTTGCCGTAGAAGGTGCCGTTTTCGATGGTCAGGTCGCCCTTCGCCACGTTGATGGTGTAGCAGTCGTTCTCCTTGGCATCTATGGTGCCGTTACCAGTGATGGTCACCTTGGCGCCATTCGTGATGGACAGGATGGCGTTGGCAGTATCGCCCCAGATGTCCACCGTGTTCTTGATGGTCTTGCCGTTCAGGTCCAGCGTGATGCTCTTGTTGATGGTCAGCTGGGTGTTCTGCTCGACATCCGCCAGCAGAGTCACGGTCCCGCCCTTTGCAGCCAGACGGATCGCATCGGCCAGCGTCTCGTACTTCTTGCTGCCGACCTTGGCAACATACTGGCCTTCCTTGACGCCGTAGGTGCCGTCGGAGTTCTTGGTGGGGATAAAGCCCTCAGCGCAATAGGCCTCGGAAATACTCTTGTTAAACGCACCGCCGGAAACCTTCGTGGCGCCAGCCGCCGCGTTCGTTGCACGAACCGTCCAAGCTGTGCTCTTGGTGCACAGGTTCTTGAACGTACCGCCGGTGATGACCGTGGACGGTGCTGCGCTGCCACTCTTATCGGTGTGGATAACCTGCGCCTGTCCATAGGGAGCACTCTTGTCGCTCTGAATGAACTCGCCGCCGCTGATGGTCAGCTCGCCGTAGTTGAACACAACGCCGGTAAAGCCCTTGGAGGTTCCCTTTGTCAGCGTGAACGTGCCGCCGGTGATGGTCAGCTTCGCACTCGGCTCATTCTTGACGGTATCCAGACCGCCGTTGTAGGTACCGCTGGTGATGGTCAGGGTGCCGTAGTTGTCGATCATGGAGGAGCCGGTGTTGCCCGCCGTGGCGGTGACATCCGTCAGCGTCAGGTTGGCATCCTTCTTGGCCTCGATGTTGTAGTAGTCGTTGCCGCCCACAACATTACCGTTCTTCACGGTGACGGTGCCGCTCTTCACAGAGATCGTGGCCTTGCCGGCGTTGGTGTTGGTCAGGGTCTTGCCGCCCAGATCGAGGGTGATGCTCTTGCTGATGACCACGTCCTCAGCGGCATCCGCCAGCAGGGTCACGGTCTGGCCGTCCTGTGCCGCCGCAACGGCGTCGGCCAGCGCGCCGTACGCCTTAACGGAGTTGCCGTCCTTGTCCAGAATCTGGGCAGTCATGTCGGCAGCCGCCGTGAAGGAGCCGTCCTCGTTCTTGGTGATACCAGCGCCGGGAGCCGCGAAGCTGGGGGTCTTGCCGTCCACCTTCTGCTCGGGGGAGACGTTGGGATCGAAGCCGACGAACGTACCGCCGCTGATGGCGACCTTCGCGCTGCCGTCCACATACGCATCATCGATGCAGTTGATAAGGTATCTGTTCTCGCCCTTGCCGTCAGTCATCTTCTGGAGCAGGGAGAAATCACCGCCATTAATGGTCAGGGAGCCCTTCTGAACTTGGACAACACTAATGTTGCCGACAAACGTACCATTCTCGATGGTCAGGTCGCCGTTCACCACGTTGATGGTATAGCAGTCGTTCTCCTTGGCCGCGATGGTGCCGTTACCGGTGATGGTCACCTTGGCGCCACCCTTGATGGACAGGATGGCGTTGGTATCATCGCCCCAGATCTCCACCGTGTTCTTGATGGTCTTGCCGTTCAGGCCCAGCGTGATGCTCTTGTTGATGGCCAGCTGGGTGTTCTGCTCGACGTCAGCCAGCAGGGTCACGGTCTGGCCGTCCTGCGCCGCCGCGATAGCTGCCTGCAGGGTCTCGTACTTGGTGGTGCCGACCTCGGCAACATACTGGCCTACCTTCACGCCGTAGGTGCCATCCGCGTTCTGGGTGGGGATGTAGCCGTCAGCGCACAGGGACTTGTCCACCGCGCTGGAGAACGTACCGCCGGAGACGGAAACCTTGTCGTTCTGCGTGAAACCGCTCTCGGTCAGGTTCTCCCAGTTGTAGGCCTTGACCGCGGCGTTGCCGTCCTTGGCCGTGAACGTGCCACCCTTGACCTCGATATTGGACAGGCCCTTGTAGCCGGCGCGGTTCACGATGGAGATGGCCGCGCCGTCCTCGATGGCGCCGTCGTTAATGGTCTTGTCGATGCCGTCACCGGAGACGGTGATGGCCGTGCCAGCGCCGCTGATGTTCAGGCTGCCGGAGCAGACCTGCACGCCCATGGTCTTGGCGTTGATGACGCTGTTGTCGATGGTCAGCGTGCCGGAGCTGGGGAAGTAGATGCCGAAGCCGTTGGGCACGTTCAGCGTGCTGTTCCTCAGCGTCACGGTATCGTTGGTGTTGTTGCCGTTGGTCTCGATGCCGCTGCGGGCGTTGGTCGTCATCTCGACGCCATCGAACACCAGACTGGAATTGTCATACTTGATGGTGCCGCCCATGGCGGAGGGGATCAGACCCACCAGCTGGCTGCTGACCACCTTGCCGTTCTTCACGGTCAGCGTCGCATTGGGGTTGTTGATCTCGAAGGCCGCGCTGTTTGCATCCGTGCCGGTGCAGGTCCAGGTGTGGCCGTTCAGATCCACCGTGCGGTTAATGCTGCCGGAGTTGAACGTTGAACCGGTGGTATAATCGCGCAGCAAGACGATAGCCTCGCTGCTGGCCGTCTGCGCCTTGAACGCCTCGTCCATGGTGTAGTAGGAGGTGTCGCCGACCTTGGCCAGATACGCCTTCGCCACGCCGAAAGTGCCGTCGTCGTTCTTGTTAATGGCGGAATCCTCCACCACGTACTTGGTGGGGTCGCTGGAGAACGTACCGCCGGTGACAGCGATAGTCGCCTTGGTGGCGTCGTCGATGCTGGTCAGCTCATTGGTGCTGGGATCGTAGCTGCGGGTATCCAGCGCACCGTTGACAGTGCCGCCGGTGATGCTGACCTTGGCCACCTTGCCCTCGGCGCTGCCGTAGTTCACAGAGAGCACGTTACCGTTGACGGTGCCGCCGCTGATCGTCAGATCGCTGTTGTGACCGCCGCTGTACGTCCAGGCTGCAACTGTGCCGTTGACCGTGCCGCCCTTGATCTCAGCGAACTTCCAGTTCTCCACCGCATAGCTGTTTTTGGAATTCAGCGTACCGTCTTCTTTCAGGTAGAACGTACCGCGATCGACCTTGATCACGATGAAGTTATCCTGAGTAAACGTGCCGCCACTGATGGTCAGACCGGGGTACTTGGCAACGCTGTCATCGCCCACGCGCACCAGGGACGCGCCCTTCACTCCAACAACGCCGCTGTTGTTCGTAACGCTGCCGCTCTCGAAGAAAAGCCAGCCGTCCTGAATGTCAATGACATAGTGGGAGCTGACGCCGGAGTTCTCCGCGGTATCCTCACGCATGATGGTACCGGTCTGCTCCTCGCTGCTGTCCTTGACGGTGACGCGGCTCTGAACGGTCAGCGCGGGCTGGCCCGCCACGGTGCCGCCGTTGAGGGTGTGACCGTTCAGGTCAAGGGTCAGATAATTGGTGGAAATGGTGACGTTCTCCCTGGTATCCGCCAGCATCGTCACGGTCGCATTTCTACTGGCCGCGTCGATAGCTGCCTGCAGGGAGTCGTACTTGACGCCGTTGACCTCTGCGACGTAGGCTTTCTCCGTTTTCTTGACCTCGTAAACGGTCTCAAGCTCGCCAGCCTTGTTCTCCTGCTTCACCGTGACCGGTTTGCCGGTGGTCTCAGTGACCTCAGTAGTTTCCACCTGATACAGCGCGGAGCCGGTGGTGCCATTGGCCGTAAGGCCGTTCACCGTGTTCGTGCCGCTCAGCGTCACATCATAAGACTGCGTGCTGTTCTTGATGTTCAGGAATGCCTTGTTCTCCTTGGTGGATTCGACTGTGCAGTTGTTTACTGCTACCGTGCGCGTAACGCCCTCGTCGGCATTGGCGGCCTCCACGTAGACATTGACGCCCTTACCGGAGATGTTGAACGTGCAGCCTTCAAAGGTCATGGCCTTGGTGGAATAATCCCACAGAGCATAGTCGCCCTCCGGTGCATTGAAGGTAGCGTTCACAAACTTCGCGGTCTCATAGCCCCAGTATGCAGTCCTGCCCTCAAGAGTGCAGTTCTCCACCACGGTATTGTTGATCCGGATGAAGCCGCGATAGTTCTTGTTGTCGACTTTGAGGGTCATGTTTTTGAAGGTGATGGTCTCACAGCCCTCAAAGCTGCAATCGCCATTTCCCTCACCTTTGGCGTCCTGGTTCAGGTCGCCGATGGTCCACACGGTATTCGTGCCCACGCCCTCGAAGGTCAGAGACTTCTTGGGAGAGGTGTTGCCGTAAGTGGTAAACTCGCCCTCGCCCAGCGTGATGGTGTCACCATCGCTGGCCGCAGCGATAGCCGCCACCAGTTCCTCGCTGGTGCTGACCACGGTGGTGGCCACGGGCATCACCGCATCCCCATCATCCTGCGGGTCTGCGGAATCGTTTCCGTTCACAGAATCGGCAGGATCAGCGCCGCCCTCAGCACCGGTGGTATCATCCGCCGTGCCGCTGCCGCTGCTGCCTCCGACCTGCTGGTCGCCGGTGTTACCGCTGTCCTTGCTGTCTCCGACCTGCAAGTCATCGGTGTTACCGCTGCTGTTGCTGTCGTCGGACACGCCCGTTCCGTTTTCGGAGACGATCGCGCCCTGGGTTTCGTCGGCGTTCCCCATCGCAGCGTACGCCGCCGTCGGCAACAGGGACAGCATCATTACCAGCGAAAGCAGTAATGACGCCGCTCTTTTGCCCATTCTTGTTTTGTTCATGTTCCCCCATCCTTTCGTGTGATTTTTTGGTCTGTCTGCGGAATCATGCTGTGCGCTGTCCGCACCGTGCCCACGGCACTGCACCAGCGGGTCCGCACCCCCTGCGGATCAGTGGCAGGCTCCGCCGCGCGGGACGCCGTCCCATGCGGAAAAGCCATCGTTTCAACTGGGTTGAAACGGGAAAAGGGTACCCTTTTCTGCCGGTATCTCCCTCCGATACAGGCGCCCCTTGCACCTGCGCGGGCTGGAAAATCGTCCCATTGCGGGATGATTTCCCTTTTCTGGATATACACGGGATAGCGTAGCACCATTTCGACAAACAATCAACTTTATTTCCGCACAAAATTTCCCGATTTTTTCTATTTAATATCGACAAAACCCGGAGCATCGTGTGTCAAAGGCCGTCTCTCCGCACAATTCCGGCATTTTCCCGCCGCCTGTGGCCGGCTGCGCGGGCATCTGCCGCAAAAGCGGAGCCACCGGCGAAAAAAAGAAGCCATGACAACGTCATGGCTTCTTTTGGCAGGGGCAGAAAGGCTCGAACTCTCGACACGCGGTTTTGGAGACCGCTGCTCTACCAACTGAGCTATACCCCTGTGTGGTGGGCCTTCGGGGACTCGAACCCGGGACCGGACGGTTATGAGCCGTCTGCTCTAACCAACTGAGCTAAAGGCCCAAGTCTACGCGGCTGACCTGAATAAGAAATGAGCCGCCACCTTACGGATGGCGGCTCACCCTTTGGCTCCCCCTGTTGGGCTCGAACCAACAACCCTTCGGTTAACAGCCGAATGCTCTACCATTGAGCTAAGGAGGAGTGTTGGCGCTACCTATTTTCCCGGGCCGTCTCCAGCCAAGTATCGTCAGCAGAAGCGAGCTTAACTTCCGTGTTCGGGATGGGAACGGGTGGACCCTCGCCCTAATCAGCACCAACTTCCTATTTCACTTGTACCCTGAAAACCGAACAAAGAAGTCAGATGGGAGAAGGCTTAGATTGCCTGCATTATTGTAGGTCAAGCCCTCGGGCTATTAGTACCGGTCAGCTGCATACATTACTGTACTTCCACCTCCGGCCTATCAACCAGATCGTCTTTCTGGGCCCTTACTCCATAAAGGATGAGAGATCTCATCTTAGGGGGAGTTTCACGCTTAGATGCTTTCAGCGTTTATCTCGTCCGTACATAGCTACCCAGCTATGCCCTTGGCAGGACAACTGGTGCACCAGAGGTACGTCCATCCCGGTCCTCTCGTACTAAGGACAGCTCCCTTCAAATCTCTTACGCCCG
>ENA-UAKS01000817-UAKS01000817.1-human-gut-metagenome-genome-assembly--contig:-NODE-817-length-10802-cov-5.445892_pt1 | contig 10802 bp, 9 predicted proteins | sample MGYA00243692_ERZ654452 | MGnify/ENA primary metagenome ERZ654452 (study PRJEB26926, sample SAMN06164442) | human gut metagenome | biome: ENVO:00009003; feature: ENVO:2100002; material: ENVO:00002003...
CCAGAACGAAAAAGGCGCAAGCAGATGGCGCAGTTGAATCTGGAAATAGTATTAGTTCGTGTGCTGATGACCAGTCTGGACAAAAAGAAACCTATCCCACCATTGTATTTGTGAGTGCCCTGCCCCGAAAAAAGGGCAAAAAAACGTCCGGCGCTGAAACACGGTTTCAACATCGGACGAATTTGTGCTATGAAACGCTTAGGCGACAATTACGCCTTGGCGATTTCCACGAGCTTGGTGAAAGCAGCTGCATCGTTCACAGCCAGATCCGCGAGAATCTTGCGGTTGACGGTGATGTTGTGCTTCTTCAGACCATTGATGAACGTGGAATAGCTCATGCCGTTCAGGCGAGCAGCGGCGTTGATACGGGTGATCCACAGGGAGCGGAAATCACGCTTGCGCAGCTTGCGGCCCTTGAAGGCATAGCGCAGGGAACGAGCAACCTGTTCGGACGCGGCGCGGTACTGCTTGGACTTTGCACCCCAGTAGCCCTTTGCCAGCTTCATGACCTTGCGGCGCTTCTTCAGAGCGTTCACAGATCTCTTAATACGTGCCATTGTGAGTATCCTCCTTGCCAGCGAATGGGCTTAATTACTTGTAGGGCAGCAGCTTGTGGATGGTCTTGGCTTCCGCCGCGTTGTCCACAATGCCGTCAGCGCGCAGGTGACGGGTGCGCTTGGTGGTCTTGAGGCGAACCTGATGGTTGGCGTTCATCTGCTTATGCTTCACGATACCGGTCTTGGTAAAGGAAAAGCGCTTGGCAGCACCACGGTGAGACTTCTGCTTAGGCATGGTGTAGTCCTCCTTCCAATGCTGATAAAACGGGGCGCAGGCAAGCTGCGATAGCCGTTTTATTCCTGTTCTTGATTCCCCTTGGCGTTTTCGCGGGCGGCCTTCTTTTCAGCGAAGGAAGCCTTTGCCGCCTTGGGGGCCAGGATCATAATCATATGACGGCCGTCCATCATGGGACGGCGCTCCACCGAGCTGACCTCGGCGCAGCGGGCCGCGAAGTCCTGCATGACCTGCATGCCGATTTCGCTATGGGTGATCTGGCGGCCACGGAAACGGATGGACACCTTCACCTTATCGCCACCCTGAAGGAACTTCTGCGCCATTTTCGCCTTCGTGAGAACGTCGTTCTCCTCGATGGTGGCGGACAGCTGAACCTCCTTGGTTTCGACGACCCGCTGATTCTTCCGGTTTTCGCGTTCGCGCCGCGACTGTTCGTAGCGGTACTTGTCATAGTCCAGCAGTTTGCACACCGGCGGTTTTGCCGTGGGCTGGATTTTGGCGAGGTCGAGGCCGCGCTCTTCCGCCAGCTCCATCGCCTTGGCTGTTGGCATGACGCCGAGCTGTTCGCCGTTTTCGTCAATCAGGCGGACTTCCCGGTCGCGGATTTCCTCATTGATCATCAGATCGAGTGCTATGTCCATACACCTCCCAATTTTCGTTGAAGCCAGCGTTTTCTGCTCCATACCACAGAAAAAGCGGCGGGTGACTCCACCCGTCGCTGACATGCAGTTTGCGCCTTTTTCGGCGGTCAATCCGCCTGAAAGGGAAAAAGCCTGTGAACCCGGCAGCATACGCCGCGCAAGGTGAGAGACGGGCAAGCCTCTGCTTCAAACAGGGATATTGTAGCACATGGAAAGCGGTTTGTCAAGGGGGATTGGGCGGATTTTTTGCGTGAAGCCTGAGTTTTTTCCGCGAAAAGAGGCGCAGACCGCCCGCTGGGGAAGTCTGCGCCCACTGATTTTACTCGGTGTACGGCGTGCCGTGCGGGATGCCCTGCTCCTCCGCCCACTGCCACGCGTAGCTGCCGACGCTGGCAAAGATGACGACATCCGGCGTGTTCTCGAACGCATCCTCCGCGATGTAGGACACGGAGTCCGGCAGGGTGATGCACTTCAGGTTCGCGCAGTCCGCAAAGGCGCGCGTGCCAATGACCTGCAGTCCATCCGGCGCAACGACCGACTGAATCGTGCTGTTGCCCACGAACGCCTCGTCATCCACATAGAACGTCGACGCGGGCAGCTTCACCTGCGGCAGCCCGATGCCCGTGAACTGCTCAGTGATGAAGCCCTGAATGTGGATGTCCAAAGCATCAGCATACGCATACCAGCTGCCGTCGAAGGATGCCACCACGCCAAGCCCCGTTCCAGTGCCCGACGGTTCATTGTAGCCCCACTGGCTGTACTGGACATTCGTGCCGTCCACCCACCTCCACGAGCCGCTTGTGTTGCTTGCGCCAATCCACGCCTTGTCGACGGTAGAGGTCGCGTTCAGAAGCTCCTCAATGATGGCCTGTTCGGCATCGTTGTGAACCGTGGCGAGACGCATACGCACCGGCTGCACCTCATCGCCGCCATAGACTGCACAGAATCCGCTCGCTTCGCTCCAGCTGTTGTAGCCGCTGTACAGCGTGTAGGTGATGCCGTTATACGATGCAGTATAACCCATCGGGTAAAACAGGACACCCGTATTGACGACATAGTTGATGTTCTCATTCAGCATCACCCAGCCGCCATCCGCCATTTCACCATAATCCTTCTGCGCGTAAATGCACGTCCAGACGCGCCCCTTCGCATCAGTATAGCATTTATTATCATCAAACCAGAAATTGTCCGTGTAATTCATGTGCTTGACGAGGGCAGCCGCTTCATTCGGAGCAGCCAGCACGTCCAAGCCATCCTCCAGCACATAGGCGTATTTCCAGCCCGACTGGCAGTAGACATCCGGAATCGCCGCTGATTTGCTCCCTGTGTGCGCCGCGGAGAGGTCGGTATAGCCCAGTTCCTTGCCCGTGCTATCTGCCACAGGCGCCCAGAGGTAGCCGTTCTGGTCTTGGCGCATGTTGTTCACGTCCACTTGGAAATTGCTGCCGGATGTGTACGTTTTGACAATCGTGTCATCCACATTCTGCGTTTTGTAGACATACACCGTGCTGCCCGGATTCACAAAGTAGTCGTACCAAGCGGGGGTCTGCTTCACCTGCTCGACGTAGGTGTCCGCAGCAATCACCCAGCCGTAGAGGTAGGTGCCGTCGGACTGCTTGTAGCGCGCGTATGCCCAGTCGTTGCCGAAGCGCGGGTCGCGCAGCTTGTGGCTGACGTCCAGCTCCAGAATCGTGTCCTTGCTCAGCGTTTTCAGCACGCCCGTATCGCACCAAGCGTTCGGGAAGGTGCGGACGTAGAGGCTGCTGAGTGCTTTGTACTGCGTCCACGCGGGTTCATCGGGTTCAAGGTCGGGGACGATAGCGGTCTTATCGCCGATGTTGCAGTAGAGAATCGAGCCGTCCGACATCAGCACAGGCGCAAAGAAGTACTTCTTATTGCTGTCCATTGCGACGTTCAGCAGGTCAATGGTCAGGTAATCGCCCACCGCCGTCGTGGTCGCGACAGCGCCGGAAATGCTCTGCGACTTGCGAATGTTGAGCTTCGCCTTCGTGCGGTAGGTGAACCACGCGCGCGGCGTTTCCTCCACCTCGACGATGAAGCTGTCAACGTATGTGTTCGCGCAGTCACGGTAGGTGAACCATCCCTCATAATCGCCCTTGATTGCCAGCGCGGTATGGCTGCTGGTCGGCGTCGCGCTCGACGAGCCCCAATTCTGATAGCTCATCGTGTTGTTATTCAGCCACGTCCAGCCATTGCCTGCGCCATTTGCGTGGCCGCCCGTCCACGCCGTGCCGCCGTATGCGCTCATGATGGTCGAATGCAGCATGGCATCTTCCTGCGCATTGTCAATCACGACGAGGTGTCCGCCCATAGACGCCGCGTACTGCGCCGCCTGCGCCCACGAGACATTGCCGCGGCAGAACGTGTAGACGCTGGCTCCGCTGCGCACAGAGACGACTTCCTCAATGCTGTCGTCAACCTGCGTCAGCGGCTCGTTGGCATTCGTCACATCAAACCAGCCCGCAACGAAATCATCCCCATGCCCGCGCATGAAGGTGTACTGCTTGCCGTTTTCGGTGATGGTGACGCGTTCGTTCCTGTCCAGCCAGATGATTTCGCCTTGGTCATAGCTGCTGAGTTCGGACAATTCAAACGTGGCAGGATAGCGAATCGACTTTGCCCCCGCTGCATTCGTTACTTCGTAGCGTTCCCAGTCGCCTTCGCGGTCAATGCCGCAGGGAGTAGGCGGGTCCGCAAGCACCTCGATATATCCTTCTATTGTCTTTCCATTCTTTGTATATCGGCAGGGTGCCCAATAGGTGTTAACGCCCGAAGCATCGTAAAACACCATGTTGGCAACATCTATCTGGAATACGCCGTCGGCACTGGTAAGCTCGTCGATTTTATTCTCATAATGCGGCGCAGCATACACGACGATTCCACCATTTTCGTCAATGATGTAGTCGGAATAGTGGGCAGAGTTTCCGATTTTATCCTGTTTCTGCATGTAGTTGCTGTCGCTCTCGATACACCAGCCATAGACGTATGTGCCATCGGACTGCTTGTAGCGCGCAAATGCCCACGTGTCGCCGTATTTCGGCTCGCGCATTGTGTGATTGAGGTCAAGTTCAACCGTTGCAGCCTTCGGGATTTTCATGATCACAGTTCCCGTAGCATTAGAATCCGCAAAGGAACGCAAATTTAAGCCACTTGCCCAGACGACTTTGTAGTTCCACCATTCTGCGTTTGCCTGTTCGCTCATCGGTCGCACGGTCGGATGGTCTTTTTTCGAGAGGTAGTAGTGTGCGTTCAAGTCACAATAGCCAGTGGTACCATCATTCAGCTGCACCGGCGAAAGCCATCCCCAGCCGTTTCGCGCGCGCATAGCGTACACATGACTTAAATCAACGCGAAATTCCGTTCCAACCGCTATTGTTTTAATTACATTCGCGCTTCGCAGCGAAGGCGTGCTGTAAATGGAAACGCTATTGTGGTAGGCTTCATAGGTGTACCATTCGTGCGACGGATACCCCGTCACCTGAACCTTGAAGCTCTTTTTCACAGCAGTCGCTCTGGTTCTCTTTCCATCAGCAATCGCATAAGCCGTAATAGTTGCAGTACCAGCGCCAACCGCCGTAACCAAACCAGTATCCGGGTTCACAATAGCAACATTCTCATTGCTGCTCTGCCAGAACAAACCTGTATACCCCGATGCAATTTGTACATTCGGCGAAGAATAGAAGTAGCGGTATACGCCGCTGCTGGGGTTCGGGTAAAACGCATTGCTCGGCGAGACGCTGGAAGTAATTTTCAGCGTCGTATCCACGTTCATTGTAATTGTCGTGTTTTCGCTTAAAACACTGCTTCCGTTTTTCAGCGTAATCCCCGTCACCGCCTGTGGCGTGCGCAAAGTGCCCACTTGGCTCCAATCAGGATGATAGTAGCCAACAATGCCATAATAAGTCTGATTTACTTTCTTGGTTGTATCGTAGCTTTCAGCACAACTGACCCGTCTGATGCTCCAGTTGCCGCTGACAAATGTCACCATTTTTGAGCTGCTATTGTAACTTGTGACAATGCCAACGTGCGACAGACTTGATGAAAGTTCCTTTGCTTCAGACGATTTATACGTATTCAAGGTGATAATATCACCCGGCTGCGGCACATAGTTCGGATCATACTGTTTAGCATACTTTTTGTAATCCGAAAAGCTATTTGGATCAATCACGCAGTGGAACCAATCAGCGTGTGTTTCCCCCGTGCTGGGGCAGTATTCCTTATACGCCTTTACCGTATTCGGAATTACGCTCGTCGGAATACTTATCTGGCGCGCAACCACAGAAATGAAAGCCGCGCACCATGCGCCGCCTTCGAAAATTTGGTTGTTATCCGTTCCTTTTGCGCCGTACATATCCTGCGCAAAGTCCGTATCAGACTTCGCAAACAGCATCGCCGCCTGTGCGAACTGTTTCCCCTTATCCGTCGCCGCCAGCGCCTTCCCTTCCCCCAGCGGCGTCCAGCCAAACATCAGCGCCGCCGCAATCAGCAGTGCTGACAGGATTCGTTTGCTTCCATTGAGCCAACTCGTTTTCATGGTTTCTCTCCTCCCCCATTCGTCCGGCTACACCCATTGCTGCGGACAGCATCCACCAGAGGCGCTGCACCGATGCTGTTCATATGTAAATTATACCTGACAAAAATCAACATGTCAAGGGTGACCAGCATAAATATGGCAATTTAGCGGATAAATTGGCAGGTTTCGTTCGCGCGTCATGCCATTGCACTATGTAACCAGTTTTTCTTCGTTGTTACACGGTCTTCTTACACATAAAATAACGCTGTTTCTTTGAACCGCAAGTATATCGTTTTCGGCTAAAAACAGACGCGAATAGACAGGGCATTTTGTGAAAAATCGCCGCCGTCTTTCCTAAAAACTTTCGGAATACGCGGAGTATCGAAAGAATTTCGGAAAACCGATGTAACTTCGTTTCAATTAACCCATGTGTGTGGTATGATTAGTGCATCAGATGACACCGAAACGTACATCTAAGCGCATCGGGGCTGCTGATGGGGTTCCCCTCCCCCTCATAATGGGAAATTTCAAGCAACAAAGGAGGCTGCAAGGGATGGCTCGGAAGTACATGAAAATTGCCATGGTCGGACAGAAGCGCGTACCGTCCCATGATGGCGGCATCGAGGTTGTGGTGGGGGAACTGGCCAAGCGCATGGTGGCGCAGGGGCATTCCGTGACGTGCTATAACCGAACCGACAAGCAGCAGCCGCAGCCCGAAAATTTCAACGGCATCAGCCTGAAGTATGTACCGACCATCCAGAAGAAGGGGCTGGCGGCGGTTTCCGCAAGTTTCTTCGGCTGCCTGTGCGCGGCGGTGGGCAATTATGACGTGGTGCATGTGCACGCGGAAGGCCCGGCGCTGTTCTGCTGGCTGCCGAAGCTGATGGGCAAGCGCGTCATCGTGACGGTACACGGGCTGGACTGGACGCGCGCGAAATGGCAAAACGGCATTGCGTCCAAGTGCATCAGGTTGGGCGAAAAGATGGCGGTTCGCCACGCGGATGAGCTGATTGTGCTGAGCCACGGCATGAAGCAGTATTTTGCGGACACCTATGGGCGCGAGACGCTGTTGATTCCCAACGGCGTGCCGAGCTACCAGCCGTGCGCGCCGGAGCTGATTCGCCAGTACGGGCTGGAAAAGGACAACTACATTCTCTATCTGGGGCGCATCGTGCCGGAAAAGGGCGAACACTACCTGATTGAGGCGTACAAGCATCTGCCGACGGACAAGAAGCTGGTCATTGCGGGTGGCGCGTCCGACTCGCAGGAGTATTTCGACGAGCTGCGCGAAATGGCAAAGGACGACGACCGCGTGATATTCCTCGGCTTTGTCCAGGGGCAGCTGCTGGCGGAATTGTACAGCAACGCTTACACCTACGTCCTGCCCAGCGACGTCGAGGGGATGCCCCTTTCGCTGATGGAGGCGATGAGCTACGGCTGCTGCGTGCTGACAAGCGACATCGACGAGTGCGCCTCCGTCGTTCAGGAGCACGGCGTGACCTTCCGCCGCGGCGATATCGACGATTTGCGCGCAAAGCTGGCGGATTTGCTGGCGAATCCGGCGAAGGTGGCAAAGTACAAGGCGGAAGCGCCGGATTACATCTGCCATTCGCACAGCTGGGACACGGTGACGCAGCGGAGGTTGGCGGTCTATCGCGGGGCTGTACCGCAGGAAGAGCCGCATCGGGATTTGCTGCCGGCAGCGCTGGTGGCTGAGCTGGCAAAGCGCAAGTCGCTTGTGCGCGGCAAATAAAAAATCAGCATATATAAAGGAAGCGACTGTGACAGGCGCTTCCTTTTTTCGTGCATCCGCGCCTCCCCGGCTTGCTTTTTTGGCGATTGTGCTGTACAATAGGAAGATGGATGAGCCTACACAAGGAGGTGAGGACAGCATGTACGGCAAAGCCAAAGTCGGCAGGCCCGATTGGTACATGATGGGCGCTTGTATCGTATTCGCTTTGACATTTAGCCTGCGCAGCGTGCCGCTGGCGGTGCTTCTGCTGCTGTTCATGCCTTTTTCGCTGCTCTCCCTCACGGGGGAGCTGCCCCTGCCGACCCGCAACGCGCCAATCTTCCAGACATTGCTCTGCATCAGCATCCCGCTGCTCGTCATCGGCGCATTTTCCTCTCTGCTGCTCCTCCTGCCGAAGCTGCTCATTCCGTCCGCCTGCGTCTGGCTCTTCGGCGGCGCGCTGATGCTGTTCCTGCCGCCCGGCGCCTTCCGCAAATCGCGCATGGCAATGTATTGGGCGGTGATTTGCTTCGCCGCCGTCGTCGCGCTGCTGATAATGCTCCTTCAGCGCTATCAGGCGTACGGCGACCTGTATGAGGGCTTGTCCTATGACATCCTGCGTGTCATGATGAACGCGCGGACTCGCCCGCAGGTGCTGTATTCCGCGTATGTGTCCGGGCTGGCGGCGCTGGATGCAAAACGCACGGCGGCGCTGGAAAGTCTCGCGGCGCTGACGGGCGGAAACGTGCTGCCGTGGCTTTCCGAGGATGTACTGCAGCAGCTGGAATGGAGCCTGCGCGCAACGATTGAGAGAACGCTGCCATCCATCATGCCTGACCTGCTGGTCAAAGGAATCATGGCGTTTTCGCTGGGAATGCTGTTGTGCTGGCGCAAATTCCCCGACGCGGAGGACACGCCGTCCGCCGACCGCTGGTTCATGCCCACCCCGCTGGGCATCAGCATGGCGGTGCTGCTGCTTCTGAGTGCGGCGCAGCTGTTTACAACGAACGCGACAATTGCGCTGGTGGCTTCGCTGCTGGGCAGTGTGGCATTCTGGAGCTTCGCGGTGCAGGGCGTTTCGGCGCAGAATTTCGCCATGATACGCGCGGGTGCAACGCGCGGCCGCCGCTGGTTCCTAACTATCCTGATGGTGCTGTTCGTGCCGATTCTGCCGATGTTCGCGGGCTGCGTTGACCAAATCCGCGACCCGCGCGGACTACGCGACGACCGCCATCGAAAAGACGATGATTTTTCTGATTTTTAAGATTTAAGGAGGATACAGATTATGAAGGTTATTTTGCTGGAAGATGTGAAGGGTGTCGGCAAGAAGGATCAGATTGTGAATGCGGCGGATGGCTACGCGCGCAACTTCCTGTTCCCCAAGAAGCTGGCGGTGGAAGCGACCCCCGGCGCGATGAAGGGCGTTGAGAAGATGCGCAAGGCGGAAGCCGAACGCGAAGCCCAGCGCCGTGCCGACGCGACGGCACAGGCGGACGCTCTGCGCGGCAAGGTCATCAGCATGTCGGTGAAGTGCGGCGCGCAGGGGCGGCTGTACGGCTCGATTACGAGCGCGGAAGTTGCCGAGCAGCTGAAGGCGCAGCACGGCGTTGCGGTGGACAAGCGCGACATCAAGTGCGAGAACATCCGCGCCGTCGGCGATGTGGAGATTGAGGTTCGCCTGTACAAGGACATCTCCGCGAAGATGGTTGTGCATGTGGAAGCGGCGGCGGTGAAGTAAGGCAGTCACCGCCGTGGGGCTGCCCCCGGTCTGCCGGAAGGTTTTCTTCCTATTATAATGGATTTTGTTTGCAGCAGGGTTTTCGCCTCTGCGGAGGCGAGGAGGGGGCTTTCCGATCGCCCCCTCCACCCCTTCGGGTGCACACTCCCATAGTTGACTTTTGTTGTTGCAGGGGGAATCACGGAATTTTCCCCCATTCCAGCACTTTCCGCCACAGTTTTTCATCTCCTTTACCCTGCCGGGTTGATTTCGGCAGGGTTTTGCTATATAATTATGTTGGTATTTTATCTGTAAGGAAGGTACACACATGGACTGGATTGAATTGACAATTCATACCACCACGGCGGGCGCGGACATTGTGTCCGAGGCGCTGATGGCGGAGGGCGCGACCGGCACGATGGTAGAGGATCGCGCGGATATTCCCGACCCCAACAAGCCCAATGGCTACTGGGAAATTATCGACCCGAATCTGATTTCCTCCATGCCGGAGGATGTGCTGGTGCACGCGTGGTTCACGCCGGACAGCTCCTTTGCAGACCGGATGCAGGCGCTGCGCAGCCGCTGCGACGAACTGCATCACATGGATTTAGGGCTTGACCTCGGCACGCTGGAAATTTCGACGCTGAATGTCCACGATGAGGACTGGGCGGAGGTGTGGAAGAAGTTCTACAAGCCGTTCAAGGCGGGGCGTTCGCTGGTGGTGAAGCCGACGTGGGAACATTACGACCCGCAGCCCGGCGACCGCATCATCGAGATTGACCCCGGCATGGCGTTCGGTTCCGGCACGCACGAGACGACCTCGATGTGCCTGGAGCTGCTGGAGGACGCGATGCACGGCGGCGAATCGGTCATCGACGTGGGCACGGGCAGCGGCATCCTCGCCATCGGCGCGGCGATGCTCGGCGCGAAGGACGTGCTTGCCATCGACATTGACCCCGTGGCGGTGCGCGTGGCAAAAGAGAACATCGAGCACAATCACCTGTCCGACCGCGTCCGCGCGGTGGAGGGCAATCTGCTGGCGAGCAGCGATGGCGTGTGCGACCTGTGCGTGGCGAACATCATCGCCGACGTCATCTGCATGTTCGCGCAGCCGCTGGTGGATCACATCGTCCCCGGCGGGCTGTTCATCTGCTCCGGCATCATCAAGGAACGCGAACAGGACGTGGTGAACGCGCTGACCGCCGCCGATTACACGATTCTGGAAACGAAGCGCAAGGGCGAGTGGGTCGCCATGCTGTCCCGGAGGAAGAAGTAATGCACCGCTTTTATGCTGACGGGCTGGGTGAAATCGGCAGCCTTGTCACGCTGTCGGAGGAGCTGTCTCTTATACACATCTCCGAGCCCACGAGACACTGAGCGATCTCG
>ENA-UAKS01000829-UAKS01000829.1-human-gut-metagenome-genome-assembly--contig:-NODE-829-length-10660-cov-9.806223_pt1 | contig 10660 bp, 12 predicted proteins | sample MGYA00243692_ERZ654452 | MGnify/ENA primary metagenome ERZ654452 (study PRJEB26926, sample SAMN06164442) | human gut metagenome | biome: ENVO:00009003; feature: ENVO:2100002; material: ENVO:00002003...
ACTGGGTCGGCTTATTGCAAAGATACGGCATTGACACAGAGAAACTGTCGGCACAAGGAAACTGTCCCACAATAAGGGCAACAAAGTTGGTATAGTTGAAATCTTCTGAGGTGCATATTCTTAAAAAAATCCTCAGAAGTTAATGGCTTTCGTTTGATTCTTTTGCAATAGCCAGCATAGAATGAGTAGTAAAGTTTCTTCATATAGTTCAAATGTTGATTGGAGAATTTCGCCAGAAATTCCTCGTCTACCAAGGCATACATCTCATTATCTGCTTTTTCCATAAAGCGATTCCTCTCATAGCAAACATTTTTCTCTAATCCTGACGCAAACAACCATAGGGTTAGGCTTCGCTGGGGGAATGGCGTTCCATGCACCCAAATAAGCGTCATTTACACATTCCTCCGCGTCCCGCCGACTCCCTACGATATGATAGGAAAGATTGTGGCAAACTTTTCCGTATTTTATGTCCAGTTCCCGTATGCCCTGCTCTGAACGCTCGAAAAACATTTCTATGATTTTTTCATCGTCTATCATCACACCGCCTCCTTTCCGGCTTCACCTATATACTACGGTTTTAGCGGCGAATACTACATCAAATCTCAAACTTTTTCAAAAAAATTATACCACACTTCGCGTGAGATTGCTTGCGTTAGCTTTCGCCGCTTCGCTGGCGGCTCTCCGGCGTTCCTCGCTGTATGGGGCGGTCAGACGGAAAGAGAAACGCCCCTTGCGGATTTCAAACTCCATGCAGCCTGTTTCCGGGTCTGCGTCGGTCTGGCGTCACTGGTCGGGGTGCTGTCCGGCGTAGGCGGCAAGCCGCTTCTTTAATGCTGTGTTGTGGGTACGGATATGGATTAGCGGGTCTTGCTCATCAAACCAAATATCGTGGTCTTTTCCTGCTTCGTATGCCCTGTTCTCATGCAAGCTCCGTTCTGTCCGTAGGCATGGAAAAAGGGCAGTCGATTTCTCGGCTGCCCCTTATGGGTGGTTTATTTAGTTTTACTGTGTGCTGTTCTATAATCGGTGTTCAGTTTTTCAAAACTTGCTGGTGGCAAACAGCATTTTGAGAAACTTCGCGATTACTGAACTTTGAAAATCCCATTTTTACACGGAAGGACTTTATTCCCCTTCTTTACTTTAATCGCTGTTATTATAAAATTTGTCAAATCTCCACACGACATTCCAATATTACCAAGTGAAAAAATCAATACAAAGGTGATAAACCCTGGCATTGTTTCTGGGATGACAAAAGTGCATATTGAAGGAATAAACCCCAACAGTAACACGGGAACCAACAGCATTCCTAAATATCTTCTCTTAGTTATAGGTGCAGTAAACCATGTCATAAGACCGGATTTGACCCTGTAAATTTGAACATTATTTTTTGAAGAAATACAAATGGCATGGAGCAATTCATGAAGTGGTAATGTTAAAATTGAGCTAATCAACCCAATTATCATTGGTGTTAAAGATGCTTCAAAGGCTCCTATATATCTACGAAATTTGACCAGTAGAATTGCATATACAATCACAAAAAGGATGGACAACAACAATACTCCTCGACCTAAATTACCAGAAAAGTCGACTTCGGACTCTTTAGAATGCTCAGGGTCTTTAATCTTTGTAATGTCCAAAGATTCTTTCAGATAAAAAGATAACATTTTTTAGCATCTCCCTTCTGTCCAATGTATTTTGCTTCAGCCCCATCTCATCTGGAATAATTATATCAAGAACTTTTGAATAAATCTACCATATATGCTGAAACCATCTAAGCAGTTTCTATACCTTTTGTCCAGTTGCTCGCAGCAGACTTCGCCACTTCACTGGCGGCTTTCCGGCGTTCCTCGCTGTATGGGGCGGTCAGACGGAAAGAGAAGCGCCCCTTGCGGATTTCAAATTCCATGCAGCCCGTGTCCGGGTCTGCGTCGGTCTGGCGGCACTCACCGGGGTGAGCTGCGGCATAGGCGGTCAGCTTGTTCTTGAGGTCGGTGTTGTGTGTGCGAATATAGATCAGCGGCTCTTTCTCGTCAAACCAAATATCGGTGGTCTTTTCCTGCTTGGTAAGCCCTGTTCTCATAAACTCTCCTTTCTGCGTCCCCTCTTGGAGAGAGGGGCATTTTTGAGGAATTTTTCCCGGCTCTTGACTTGAAGAAAACGGCGATTTTCAAACAGAAGCGCGCCGGACGATGTCTGCCCTGTCTGACGCGCTCCCATTCGATAAAATGCGTTTTTTCCGGCTCTACACAGGAATCAGCGAGCTTCGTCCCTCGTGACCGCTTTTTCTCTGTGCGGATGGAAGAATCGCCACAGATTATTACGCTGAATTACATCCTCATAGCTGCGGACTTTCCCGCGCAGCTCCGTATTTTCACGCTCCAATTCTGCCGCACGGAGCTTGCTGCGGACAGACTTATAATCGGAAATCTCCTGCTTCAAACCGGCGATCTCTGCCTTGAGTTTTGCAATCAGTTTGTTTGCCGCATCCAACGCCTTTTGCAGTTTGGATTCCTTTTTCTCTGCTGTAACGTACTTCTTTGCCAGAGTGGAAAGTCGGTCAAAGTCCTCACGCTCCACGGCAACTTTGGATGAGAAGGGAATGGACGTTGCCACGATTTTTTCGATAGACCGCACATCGACCCGCTGATTCTGGATTTTTTCAATTTTGCTCCCAAGCGTTGCTGCCTGTTTTTCCTGCTGACGGTTCTGCTCTGTGAATTCTGCCAGTCGCGCCTGTTCCTGCTGCACCTTGAACTGCGTCACCGTCAGATGTTCCTCGGAGCTGCCGCGTTCGCCTCGCTCCACATCGTCATACCCGGCGTCGCGCATATACCGGAAGAAATCGTCCTGCAAAACGCTGTAGGATTTTTTGAGAACAGGCTTGCCCTTGGCGCTCAGAATCGGCGTACCGTTCTCGTCCAGCGCGGGCTTGGAGTCCCACTTCTTGCTCATGCTGACCTGCTGGATTATCTCCTTGACCGTGCCGCGAAGCGACTCATCCTTGCAGCGCTTCGACCACAGGATTTGCTTTTCTACGACGGGAAGATAGACCACATGAAGGTGATAATGGTACACGTCCTTGCCCAGCGCGTCGGACATGGCGCGGTTGCGCTCGTCGGCGTGCATAACCGCCGAAAGGATATACTGCTCGCCGCCTACAATTTCTATTGCGGATTTGTATGCGTCAGTGTAAAATCGTTTTGCAAAGTCATAGCCGCCGTGGTTGTGAAAGTAGGCGGTGTTTACGTCAAAGACCAGCTCGCCGTAGAGAAAGGCGTCCTCTTTCAGTCCACGGGTGGAGATGATCCCGTCCTTTTTCATCTGCTCAAACATCTCCGCATATCCAGTTGTCGGTTTCTTGAAATGAACATTGAGCCGTGTTCTCTCCGGGACAATATCCTGATTGACATAGGATTCCTTTTCCCGTTCGTTGTGCTGCTGCGCGTTGCCGATTTTGGCAGCGGTCAGCCTCATATTTCTTGCGTTGGTACGGTGAATACCGTCGCCTCTTGCCATAGGCAGTTTACCTCCTGATTTCAGATTGTGCAGGACGGGGCAGCTTTGGGGGAGGCACTTCTGCGGAAGTGTAATAACCCACTATGATACTTTCATCCTGCGGCTGCAAAGTATCGTGGGCTCTCCGAGGGGGTATGCGGCTTCTGCGGAAGCCTCTGCCGGTTTTGCGGCTTGTCGTGTCTATACAAACTGCAAAAACCGGCGTGTCCGGCTGTTTCCTCGCAACATGAAATTGCTCATAACCGCCGCCCACAGGCAGAGAGAATTTTGAAAATCCTCTCCGCCATCCATCTCAAAATCTGCGGGTTTTTCGATGGAGACGGGGATACGAGGGGCTGTGTCAGCCAATGCTTTACCTTGTCTGCCAGCAACAGGAGCGTGGCACGCTCCTGTCACAGTTCCGAAGGAGGAGTAGTCCATCGGTAGCTCTGCGGCACTCCACGCCGGTCAATATACTCCTGCCGCGCCTGCTCCCGTTCTTCTTCGTTGGGAGCGGTTTTGTACCGGGAATAGAGCTGCCGGTTCAGCATGGCGTCGAGCTTTTGCTCCAAGCCCTGCCGGATTTCTTCTTCAAAATCATCCTCGCCCCGCAGATGGTACATGGCGAGGTCGATGAACAGATCATAGGGAATTTGTACGCTTTTCATTTTCCTATCCATTCCTTTCCGTGACGGTCGCAACGATAGCGACGGTTGCTTTGATGGCATCATTTCCACCGTCGCGACCGTCGCAGCCGTCGCGCTGTCCTCATTCGATTACTTCGTACTCAACATTGTCGATTACCATATAGGTGAGCTTCACCTGCCGCCCGGAGTGTTTTGCTCTGTTCTCATACCTCACATGGTACTCGTCCAGCAGCCTGCCGGATTTAACGTTCAGGTATTTGGTGAGGGCATTTGCCGCCATGCCTGTATTCACCGCTTCCGCAAGTTCGGTCGGACTGCCTGTCCATTCTCTGCTTTCGGAGGAAACAAGCTGGGAAACCGTATCCAATACCGGGTCGGGCGGCTCCTGATACGGCTCGTTCTCTGTCCGTTCAAGGCTCCATATCTGCGTGCCGGCATCTTTTTTCAGATATAGAATCTGATCCTGTTGATCTCGCCCCACAGCATCGACCGTGGCCTCCAATGCTGTCCGTTTCTTCTTCTGCATCAGGAGTGCTCCGTCTGCACAACCGAGAAGTCCTGTTGTGCCGGAGATCGTTTCAAAGCTGTCCCCGGCTGGCTGCTTTCTTGTGTGATGAACGGTAACGATGCAAATGCTGTGTCTGTCCGCAAAACGCTTGAGCTTGCCGATAATCTCATAGTCGCTGGCGTAGCTGTAAGCCTCGCCTCCGGCTTCCCGAATCTTCTGCATGGTGTCAATGACAACCAGCTTCGTGTCGGGGTGTTCCTTTATGAAATTCTCAAGCTGCTCGTCAAGACCGTTTCCGATTTTGTTTGCTGCCGTTGCAAAATGCAGGCTGGCGGTATCCGCCACGCCGTACATCATAAACATCCGACACTGGATTCTCTGGAAATCATCCTCCAGCGCGAGGTATAGAACCGTACCCTGATGGACTTCATAGCCCCACAGCCTTTGCCCTGTGCTGACATGGTAGGCAAGCTGCGCTACCAGAAATGATTTTCCAATTTTGGGCGCTCCTGCGAGGATATATGCCCCGGAGTAGAGCAGACCGTCTATGACGGGCGGTCTGCTCTTGTAGGCGGTCTGATACAGCTCTGCCATGGAAACGGTATGAAGATAATGCGGGTCGTTCATGCGCCGGATTCTCTCACGCATTTCCTCAATATTTTCCTCCGAAGGATTGCTTTCGCAGGTTTCATGTGGTATCCTCTGTTTAGTTGAATTGTGAGGCGGCTGCCCTCCATCTGCGCCAACAGATGGGATGAGGGCGGTCGTTTTCTCATTTTCCGTCATTGCGCTCACCTCCGGGAATCTGGAAGCCGTAGAACTTCTGCTTGAAATACTGGGCGGGGCATTTTCCGGCTACGGTCAGATAGCCCTGGGATTTCAGCTCTCTGTTCATTTCCCGGACAATCTGATACGCCTTACTGCGGCTGATGCCCATGATCTCCGCCACCTCTGCCGCTGTGATAAAATTGTGCTCTCATAGTACCTCCTGTTTCAAAGTGATCTGCCTCGGTCTGCGTATCTTTTATTCGCACTCCATTCTTCAAATTCTTCATAATACGCATCTTGAGTACATATTCTATTATACGCATACAAGATACATCTGTCAAGCCTTTAGAAAATAAAAATATGTACTTGCAATTCGCTTTATTCTGTGATATGATATGGACGAGGTGAATCAGACATGGACAATTTCGATTATCCCGCCATTGGGCAGAGAATCAAGCAGCTCCGAAAACGCAAAGGGCTGAACCAGACCGAGCTGGCACAAATGCTGAAAAAATCTCTCCGCACCGTACAGAAGTACGAAACCGGAGAGATTGAAGTGTCGATTGCCGTTGTCAATCAGATCGCAGACCTGCTGGACACGACCTCAACCTATATTCTTGGGTATGAATCCAGCACGACACAGATCAGGACGCTTGCCGACGTGATGGACTTCCTCTTTAAGCTGGAAACGGTAGAGGGCATCGACTTCAAGATCAATGTGCAGAAGCCGCCCCGCAGCAAGCAATGGGAGTGCTCGGTTTCCTTTGATGGAAAGAGCACGGCGGAGTTCAATGCGGATATGTGCCTCTTTCTTGAACAGTGGGAGGACGAGCGCAGCGAGCTTCGCGCCTATAACTCCACGCAGGCAGCATATAAGCGCTGGAAGGAGCAGACTTTGGCATATTACGCCGCGAACGCAGTCAAATGCACAGAGCCGGAGGAGCTTGACCGCGATGAGCGAATCGCAAAGCGGACGGAGTTTCTGGAAAAGGAATACGGTAAAAGCGAGAGTAACGAGTGAATAACCTGATCAAAGCCTGATTCTTGAGGGAAGGAGGTAAAAATGTCAGTAACAAAAGACGGCGATACCGGTCGCTGGATGTCGCAGATCCGGGTAACGGACTGGACAGGAAAGACCATCCACAAAAAGAAGCGTGGCTTTGCCACCAAGAAGGAAGCCCTGCAATGGGAACGTGACTTCATCAGCCAATCTACGGGCAGCCTCGGCATGACCTTCGGTGACTTCATCTCTCTGTATGTCAAGGATATGGAGCACCGCCTCAAGCCCTCAACCGTTGCCAGCAAGAAATGGCTGATCGACCTGAAGGTAACGCCTTTCTTCAAGAAAATCCCGCTGAACGAGATCAAGCCCACTCACGTGCGCCAATGGCAGAACTCCCTGACCAGCTACCGGGATGAAAACGGCAAGCCTTACGCCCAGACCTATCTCAAGTGCATCAACAACCAGCTCACGGCGATTTTCAACTACGCAGTCAAATACTATGGGCTGAAAGAAAATCCCTGCCACAAGGCGGGGAGCATGGGCAAGAAGAAAGCCGATGAAATGCTGTTCTGGACAAAGGACGAGTTCCAGACATTTATCGAGAGCATGAAAGACCGTCCCGCCAGCTACACGGTATTCATGACCATGTACTACACGGGGATTCGGGAGGGAGAGCTGCTGGCACTCACACCGTCGGACATCGACTTCGAGAAGAAGACCCTGACGGTGAACAAGAGCTATCAGCGCCTCGGCAAAGAGGATATTATCACCACTCCGAAAACACCGAAAAGCATCCGTACTATCCCTATTCCCGACGGCCTTTGCAACTGTTTGCAGGAGTATATGTCCCATTGCTACGGGCTGCAAAAGGACGACAGGCTCTTTCCCTACACCAAGAGCTTTCTGTATCACGAAATGGAGTATGGCTGCAAGGCTTCGGGCGTGAAGCGGATACGGGTGCATGACATTCGACACAGCCACGCCAGCCTGCTGGTGGAGATGGGCTTCTCTCCGCTGCTGATCGCGGAGCGGCTCGGACATGAAAAGGTACAGACAACGATGGACACGTACAGTCACCTGTACCCCAACAAGCAGGTGGAGGTAGCCAGACAGCTTGACGGCATTATGCCGTGAGCCTCTGGCTACAAAAATCGCTGCAAATGTAGCCAATTTGTAGCCGCTAAAAAAGAAAAATCCTGAAAAACGCTGTATTACCAACGCTTTTCAGGATTCAGAAAACACTAAATATTTATTCCCACTCGTTGTTGGGCATCGTGTTTAACGGATTTTGCTTCATAAATTTGATACCTCATTTTTTTGATTATTTGATGTGTCCATATTATCCAGCCTATACGATGGGCTGTTATCAAATTGTTATCGGTGGTGATAACGGGGGGTAGCAGGGTTGTTGTTTTCTCTGGTGGTTTACAACTACATTTTACCACGAAAGGCAGGGAAATGCAATAACCATCCTTGCTGTGGCGTATCAAGGAATCTTACTGAACATATGGCGCACCTTATCCAAACGGCTGTTTGGACGACGGGGCTGGATGACTGGCTCGCCGACAGTGGCCTGATACCCTTTCAGTTCCGTCAGGCACACGCTCCGCCCGTTGGTGTAAAAGGCCAAATCAGTACGGTATGCCTGTATGCAACGGGCGGGAATCTCGCCAGTAAAGACAACTTCATCCTTTTTTATCTGGGCCGTTTCGATGGTGGCACAGTATTTCGGCGCATCATGATAAGCCCTGGAAAGGTATTCCTGGGGCGCATAGAGGGTGAAGGAGAGATAAGGTTCCAGCAACTGCGTCCCAGATTTCTTCAATGCCTGTTCCAATACAATCGGGGCCAATGAGCGGAAGTCCGCCGGCGTACTGACCGGGCTATAGTAAAGTCCATATTCAAAGCAAATCTTACAGTCCGTTACGTTCCAGCCACACAAGCCTTGCCCCAAACCGTAACGGATACCATCCATGACAGCGTTTTGAAAACTCTGGTTCAGGTATCCCAGGGAAACCCGGCTCTCGTATTTTACACCGGAGCCAAGCGGGAGCGGTGTAACAGACAGTCCGATAGATGCCCAAAACGGGTTAGGCGGCACCTCGATATGGATGGTGTGACTGGCCACTTTGAGCGGCCGCTCTAAATAAATGACGGTGGGTTCCTTCACTGCTGTTTCAATCTTGTATTTTTCCGTCAGCAAAGCGGAAACAACCTCCAACTGCATCCGACCCAAAAAAGAAAGAATGATCTCATGGGTGGTGGAATCCACCTCGTAGTGCAAAAGCGGGTCAGTATCCGCAATTTGCGTAAGAGCGTCCAGCAACCGGTCTCTTTGCTCTGCCGTTTTTGGCGTAATCGTCGTCCGCAGCATAGGGAAGGGAACATCACTCCACATTTCACGAGGAAGTTGGGTTTTGTCCCCCAATATATCGTTTAATCTCAAGCTGTCGCTGGGAAGGATGACAATTTCGCCCTTATGGGCGGTATCTGTCCGAACAATCTCCCCTTTGGATGGAATACGCATCTCTGTGATTTTCAGCTTTTCTCTCCCGGCCAGGGCCACCGTATCCCGCAGACGCAGCGTTCCGCTGTATAGCCGCAGATAGACAAGCCTCTGGCCGCAATCTGTATACTCCACCTTAAAAACTCTACCGCACAGGGCGGCGCTCCCCTGTTCCTTGGTCGATTGGAACAGCCCTATCACCGCATCCATCAACTGTTGAATGCCAAGGCCGTTTTTGGCGCTACCATGATAGACCGGGAGCAGGGAGGCGTCTTGAACTCGCCGCTGTTCTTCTTGCGCAAGTTCTTTCTGACTGATTGATTCTCCTGCGATATACTTTGCCAATAACTCATCGTTATTTTCGATGACCGAATCCCACACCTCTGCACTAGTGTTTTCTGTCAGAGTTATTTTCGAGGACAGCGACACTGTCTGCTTGATGATAATATCAGCGGAGAGCTTATCCCGAACAGACTGATATACGCTCTCCAAATCAATGCCAACCTGGTCGATCTTGTTGATAAAGATAATGGTGGGGATGTTCAATTTCCGTAGGGCATGGAACAGAACACGGGTCTGGGCCTGCACGCCATCTTTAGCGGAGAGCACCAAGATGGCCCCGTCCAAAACAGCCAGAGAGCGGTATACCTCTGCCAAGAAATCCATGTGGCCGGGAGTATCCACAATATTGACTTTACAACTGTGCCACTGGAAAGAAGTGACTGCCGTTTGAATGGTAATTCCACGCTGCCGCTCCAAAAACATAGTGTCCGTTCTCGTTGTCCCTTTTTCGACGCTCCCCGGCTCTGAAATGGTTCCGCTGGCATACAGCAGGCTTTCTGTCAGTGTCGTCTTGCCCGCATCTACATGGGCAAGAATCCCGATATTGATAATGTTCATGTCTATCCTCCATACAAGGCCCAAAAGGGCGCAAAAATCCCCAGCGGCAAATACTTTTACCGCTGGGGATCATGACTTCGGATACATAGAAACGCATTCAGCTAACATGAGCCGTTATCCGTCACGATATTTGATAAAAAGGCAAAAGCATTCTTAAATTGGGTACAAAAACCAAGCCCCTGCAAGGGGCAATTATTTTTGTGCCCATTATCAAATTTTATTTAAGAATACCTTGCCGCATGTTGAATAGACTCCTCAAATCAGGATGACAGCAGTATAGCATAGCACACTCTAAAATGCAAGAAGTTTTTACCCGCTGTCCCAAATAAATCAGGAGGGCATTCACCGGGACACCCTCCGATTTGGGGCCTCATGCGCAAATAATTTCTGTGTCCACGATTTCCGCCGCACACGCCCGAATATTGTTAGTCCCTCTGCAACTCATACCACAGACCGTTGCCCTCGTCAAAGATGTACTTTTCCATGAAATTACCTCCATTTTTTGTGATTATCGTGCGCCTACCCTCATTTTTGACCTTGCACCCCATTTCCGCTCCTTTTCGACCTGTTCCTGCTGGTAAGCTGCCTCCAGTATCCTGTCCGCCTGTTCCGGGCCAATGGCCCGTCTGACCCGCTCATAGTCCCTGACTTGCCCTTTCAAGCCGTCCCTCTCGGCACAAACCTCATAAATCCTGGCTGACAGGGAGCCGTTCTTACTGACCTCACGATCATAGGCGCTCTGCAACCGCTCAAACTTGCTCTTGAGGTCGAAGTAGGCCGTGTCTCTTATACACATCTCCGAGCCCACGAGACACTGAGCGATCTCGTATGCC
>ENA-UAKS01000844-UAKS01000844.1-human-gut-metagenome-genome-assembly--contig:-NODE-844-length-10530-cov-6.002100_pt1 | contig 10530 bp, 6 predicted proteins | sample MGYA00243692_ERZ654452 | MGnify/ENA primary metagenome ERZ654452 (study PRJEB26926, sample SAMN06164442) | human gut metagenome | biome: ENVO:00009003; feature: ENVO:2100002; material: ENVO:00002003...
ACACCTAAGCCTTCGTCGGCAGCGTCAGATGTGTATAAGAGACAGGTGCAGCACAGGGGGTGCAGCTTGAGCGCACGGCCCTCGACCAGCACGGGCTCGAACGCCTGAATGCCCAGACGGTGGAGCGTCGGTGCGCGGTTGAGCATGACCGGATGATCCTTGATGACGACCTCGAGCGCGTCCCAGACCTCGGTGCGCTGCTTGTCGACCATCTTCTTGGCGGACTTGATGTTGTTGGCAACACCGTCCTCGACGAGCTTTTTCATAACGAACGGGCGGAAGAGCTCGATGGCCATTTCCTTCGGCACGCCGCACTGATAGAGCTTCAGATCCGGGCCGACGACGATAACGCTTCGGCCGGAGTAGTCGACACGCTTGCCGAGCAGGTTCTGACGGAAGCGGCCCTGCTTGCCCTTGAGCATATCCGACAGGGACTTGAGCGCGCGGGAGTTGGCGCCGGTGACGGCACGGCCGCGGCGGCCGTTGTCGATCAGGGCGTCAACAGCTTCCTGCAGCATGCGCTTCTCGTTGCGGACGATGATGTCCGGCGCGTTGAGCTGCATGAGGCGCTTGAGGCGGTTGTTGCGGTTGATGACGCGGCGATACAGGTCGTTGAGGTCGGACGTGGCAAAACGGCCGCCGTCGAGCTGGACCATGGGGCGAAGCTCGGGCGGGATGACCGGCAGAATGTCAATGATCATCCACTCCGGACGGTTGCCGCTGCGGTGGAATGCCTCGACGACCTCCAGGCGCTTGACGATCTTCGCCTTCTTCTGGCCGCTGGCCTCCTCGAGCTCGGCGCGCAGCTGCTCGGAGAGCTTGGCGCAGTCGATCTGCTGCAGGAGCTTCTTGATGGCCTCGGCGCCCATGCCGGCCTCGAAATCGTCCTCATACTTCTCGCGCATGTCGCGGTACTCTTTTTCGGACAGGATCTGGCAGCGCTGCAGCGGCGTCATGCCGGGGTCGGTGACGATATACGCACCGAAATACAGCACCTTTTCCAGCACGCGCGGGGTCAGATCCAGGATCAGGCCCATGCGCGACGGGATGCCCTTGAAGTACCAGATGTGGCTCACGGGCGCGGCCAGCTCGATATGGCCCATGCGCTCGCGGCGAACCTTTGCGCGCGTGACTTCGACGCCGCAGCGGTCGCAGATCTTACCCTTGTAGCGGATCTTCTTATACTTGCCGCAGTGGCACTCCCAGTCCTTCGTGGGTCCGAAAATGCGCTCGCAGAACAGGCCGTCACGCTCGGGCTTGAGCGTGCGGTAGTTGATGGTCTCGGGCTTTTTCACTTCGCCGGAGGACCAGGAAAGGATCATTTCAGGGGAGGCAATGCCGATCTGAATTGCATCAAACGGGGTGTAGCTCATGTTTTATTCCTCCTCCTTATCAGAATCGTCCGTGTAGTCATCGTCGCCGGCATCGCCGAACGCGCCGAGACTGTCATCTTCCTCGACCGGTACGTCCTCGATCGTGAAGCCGCTGCCGGTGATCTCATCATCGTCGGACTTGTAGGACATCTCATCGCGCATACCCGGGATGTAATCGTCCTCGTCGTCCTTGAGCTCGATCTCGTCGCCGTTCTCGTCGAGGATGCGCACATCCAGGCACAGGGACTGCAGCTCCTTGATGAGCACCTTGAACGACTCCGGCACGCCCGGCTGCGGGATATTCTCGCCCTTGACGATGGCTTCGTACGTGCGCACACGGCCGGTCACGTCGTCGGACTTCACCGTCAGGATCTCCTGCAGGGTGTAAGCCGCGCCGTAGGCCTCGAGCGCCCAGACTTCCATTTCGCCGAAGCGCTGGCCGCCGAACTGCGCCTTGCCGCCGAGCGGCTGCTGCGTGACGAGGCTGTAGGGGCCGGTACTGCGGGCGTGGATCTTATCATCGACGAGGTGGTGGAGCTTGAGGAAGTAGACCCAGCCGACCGTGACGTCGTTATCAAACTTCTGGCCGGTGCGGCCGTCGTACAACACGCTCTTGCCGTCCTCACGCAGGCCGGCCTTGTTGAGCGTCTCGCGGATGGTGACCTCGTTTGCGCCGTTGAAGACCGGCGTTGCGACCTTCCAGCCGAGCGCCTGCGCGGCGTAGCCCAGATGCACCTCGAGCATCTGACCGATGTTCATACGGGAAGGCACGCCCAGCGGGTTGAGGACGATATCGAGCGGCGTGCCGTCCGGCAGGTACGGCATATCCTCGCGCGGGAGGATGCGGGACACGACGCCCTTGTTGCCGTGGCGGCCGGCCATCTTGTCGCCGACGGAGATCTTACGCTTCTGGGCGATGTAGACGCGAACCATCTGCTGTACGGACGGGGACAGCTCATCGGAATGCGCACGGTCGAAAATCTTCACATCGACCACAACGCCCCATTCGCCGTGCGGCACGCGCAGGGAGGTGTCACGCACCTCGCGCGCTTTTTCGCCGAAGATGGCGCGCATCAGGCGCTCTTCGCTCGTCAGCTCGGTTTCGCCCTTGGGCGTGACCTTGCCGACCAGAATGTCGCCCGCGCGAACTTCCGCACCGATGCGGATGATGCCGCGCTCGTCGAGATCCTTCACCGCGTCCTCGCCGACGTTCGGGATGTCGCGGGTGATTTCGTCCGGCCCCAGCTTGCTTTCGCGGGCTTCGCATTCAAATTCCTCCATGTGAATGGAGGTGTAAATGTCTTCCTTAACCAGCTTCTCGGACAGCAGAACGGCGTCCTCGTAGTTGTAGCCTTCCCAGTTCATGAAGCCGATGAGGGCATTGCGGCCCAGCGCGATTTCGCCCTTTTCGGTGGACGGACCATCCGCCAGCAGGTCATCCTTGCAGATGCGCTGACCCGCGGAAACGACCGGGCGCTGGTTGGCGCAGTTGGACTGGTTCGTGCGGGCAAACTTGGTCAGGTGGTAGACGTGGCGTTCGCCCAAATCGTCACGGATGACGATGGTGTTGCCGTCTACCTTCTCGACCACGCCGTCTTCACGCGCCAGAATTTCCACGCCGGAGTCGTGACCGGCTTTGAATTCCAGACCCGTGCCGACATACGGCGCTTCCGGAACGAGCAGCGGCACAGCCTGACGCTGCATGTTCGAACCCATCAGGGCGCGGGTGGCGTCGTCGTTTTCCAGGAAGGGAATCATGCCCGTCGCGATGGAAACGACCTGACGCGGCGACACGTCGATGAAGTCAACCTGATCGCCCGGAACCTGCACATATTCGGTCACTTCGCGGACGGTAATCATGTCGTTGACGAAGCAGTTGTTCTCATCCAGCGGCTCGGTGGCCGTCGCAATGCGGTACAGGTCTTCTTCGTCAGCCGTCATGTAGACGTGCTCGTTGGTGACACGGCGGTGCTCCTTGTCCACGCGGCGGTACGGCGCTTCAATAAAGCCGTACTCGTTGATGCGGGCGTAGGTCGCCAGAGAGCCGATCAGACCGATGTTCGGGCCTTCAGGCGTTTCAATCGGGCAGATACGGGAATAGTGGGAGTAGTGTACGTCGCGAACCTCGAAGGAGGCGCGGTCACGGTTCAGACCGCCGGGGCCCAGAGCGGACAAACGGCGCTTGTGGGTCAATTCAGCCAGCGGGTTGTTCTGGTCCATGAACTGCGACAGCTGGGAGGAACCGAAGAATTCCTTAATTGCCGCCGTCACGGGACGGATGGAAATCAGGGAATCGGGCTGATAGTCAGTCGAGCCGTCCTGCGCGCTCATGCGCTCGCGGACGTTGCGCTCCATGCGGCTCAGCCCTGTACGGAACTGATTCTGCAGCAGTTCGCCGACACTGCGCAGGCGGCGGTTGCCGAGGTGGTCAATGTCGTCCGTCGTGCCGATGCCGTAGGGCAGACCCAGCAGATAGCTGATGGAGGCCACCATGTCGTCATCGGTGATGTGCTTGGGCACAAGGTGCTGCACGTTGTCCGCAATCACCTGCTTGAGCTGCTCTTCTTCCACATCCTCGCCCAAGCCGTCGATAATCGCCTTCAAAGTGGGCAGGTGCACCATTTCGAGGATGCCGACTTCCTTGGGGTCAAAGGGCAGATACTCCGCCGCATCCACGAAGTTGTTGCCGATGACGATGCGCTTTTCGCCTTCGCAGTCCACCACAACACGGTTGACGCCGGCGTTTTGCACACGGCGCGCGGTTTCGAGGTCAATCACCTGACCCGCGCGGAACATCACTTCGCCAGTACGGGGGTCAATAATGTCCTCAGCGATGATATGCTTGTTGATGCGGGTGGCAATGGACAGCTTCTTATTGAACTTGTAGCGGCCTACGCGCATGACGTCGTAGCGCTTGGGATCGTAGAACAGCGACTTGAACATGTTCGTCGCGCTCTCGACGGATTCGGGCTCGTCCGGCTTCTGCTTCTTGTAGATAATCAGCAGCGCCTGTTCGCGCAGGGTGCGCACTGCGCCGCCGCGATCCTTGCTTGCTTCCGCCACGGTGGTGTCCTTCGCCATCGTCGCTTCCAGCCGCTTGTCGTTGCCCAGCAGATTGCGGATGTCGTCGTCCGTTTCGTAGCCCAGCGCGCGCAGGAGCGTGGTCAGGCAGAGCTTGCGGGCGCGGTCAAGGCGAACCCAGATGATGTCATTGGAGTCCGTCTCGTATTCCAGCCACGCGCCGCGGTTGGGGATAATCTGGCTGGAGTAGAGCGGCACACCCGCCTTGTCCAGCGTGCGGGTATAATAGCAGCCCGGCGAACGAACCAGCTGGGAGACGATGACACGGTCAGCACCGTTGATGACGAACGTACCGTTTTCCGTCATCAGGGGGAAATCGCCCATGTAGACATCGGTTTCCTTGATTTCGGAAGTCTCGCTGTCGTACAGGTGGACGTGAATGTTCAGCGGCGCGGCGTAGGTCATATCCCGCTCGCGGCAGCGCTCCACGGAGTTCTTCGGCTCACCCAGAGAATAATCCGTGAAGGTCAATTCCAGATTGCCGTTGTAGTTGGTGATGGGCGAGGCGTCTGCCAGAACCTCTTTCAGGTCGGTTTCGAGGAACCGCTGATACGACCTCTTCTGCACCTCAATCAGATCCGGCATTTCCAGACCTTCATTGATGCGGGAGAAGCTCATGCGTTTCCGGAGCTTACCCATTGCAACCTCATGCGCCATGATGTATGATCACCCCTTCATCAGTCAAAACCAGCATCCTCTGCTTGGTGAAAACGTGCGTTTTTTCACCGCTTTGCAGGAATTTTGGTGAAAAAGCGCGAAAATGTATGGCAGTCGAAAATTCCCGCTTGCATTTTTCCGCGTTTCCGTGTACAATACAAGCGCAGGAAAAATCAACAGTATGCAAAGATACTGATGCAATTTAAAATTCTAACATACATATCCCGGAATGTCAAGGGGGAAGTGCACTCTTTTTTGCTGGGAATGTATGGGAATACGACACGGGAGGTATGAAATGATGGCGTGGTGGAAACGATTCGGCAGGCGTGCGGCGACACTTCTGCTGACGGTGCTGATGCTGCTGGGGACGGCGGCGGGCGAGGGTACGGACAAAACAGTCATCAACCGTATCAACGCGCCGGATGTATCGGCGGATTTTGCCTTTGCGGAGGACGCTGACCTGCTGGAAATCATCTTCCCGCAGATTCTGGACTGCGACGCGGCGTTTCTGCGCTGCGGCGGCAAGACGATGCTCATCGACTGCGCGACGTCTGGACAGGCACAGCGCATCCTGAACATGTTCAAGCAGCTGGGCATCACCCATGTGGACAAAATCGTCAACACCCACCCGCACGCCGACCACATCGGCGGATTCGCGGAATTAATTAAGGAAATTACTGTGGATGAACTTTGGCTCTGCTTCCCGGCGGAGGAGACGGTGCACTGCGCGAACGCGATAAAGGCGGCGGAGCGTGCGGGCGTGGCGGTACGGACGTTTGGCGACGGCGACACGCTGACGCTTGGCACGGCGACGATGCAGGTGTGGATGCTGGACAAGCCGGAGTACACCCGCCTCAACGACCGCTCGGCGCAAATCATGCTAACGTTTGGGCAGCGGAAGATGCTCTTTTCCGCTGATTTGGAGCAGAAGGGGCAGAACGGGCTGATTGAGAAGGTCGGCGCGGAAATGCTCAAGGCGGATGTGCTGAAGTACCCGCACCATGGCCTGCAGGCGCTGACACCGGAGTACCGCGCGGCGGTTTCGCCGGAGCTGGCGATTGTGACCTGCAATCAGCGCGAGACGGATGGCAAGAAGTACATCCGGCGGACGGCGCTTGATACGGTCTGGACAGTGCCGGGATTCATTCACCTGACGACGGACGGCGAGATGTGGGTGTGCGACCGCATTGTGTCGGATGTGAAATATTGACGCATATTATAATGGAAGCGATTCGGCGAGACAGTCGGCATTTTTTTGACGGAATCAGCCGAGTCGGCGGAAAAACGACTCTCCCAAAAGGCGGCGCAGGCTGCCTTTTTTCTTTTGGGAAATCGTGCTCTGCGGGAGAAAACCGCCGTGTGCCGCTCGTTTGGGGGAATGAACAGGAAAGCGCTTTCATGGTGAACCGAGAAAAGAAAAATCAGCGGATGCTGTGCGCTTGTCCCCTCTCGAAAACGTGTTCATGAATATGGAACTCAAAATCGCAAAAAACGTTGCAAAAAACAGGGTTTGAGGCGCGAAAACCAGTTGACAAGCCGAGGTGAAAATGCTACAATATACGAGTTGAGCGCTTGCTGCGGCAAAGTGTGTCTTTTCGGTGCGCTTTTCTGCCGGCATTGAGCGGTCAGCCGAGAACAGCAACAGGAGGGATTTCAGCGTGGAAGACCTGAAAAATTCTGTCTCAAAAGCAGTTGGAACCAAGGCGGTCATGCGTGCGCTGAAAGCCGGTTCCGCCCAGCGGGTGTACGTCGCCCGCGACATCGACACCTTCCTTTACCAGAAGGTGACCCGCGCCTGCGAGGATGCGGGCGTGCCGATTCGCCGCGTGGATGAAACGAAGGCGCTCGGTGCGGCGTGCGGGCTGGACATTCCCTGCGCGGCTGCGGCGATCCTCAAGTAAGCCTCATTCTATTCCATTCGCCAAACAGTTTCCGAGGGTTGCGGAACTTTTGGACATAAATTTGGAGGTGCTCTCATGCCCACGATCAATCAGCTGGTTCGCAAGGGCCGCGAGAAGACGACGAACAAGTCTACCGCGCCCATTCTTCAGGGCTGCCCTCAGAAGCGCGGCGTTTGCCTGAGCGTCAAGACGATGACGCCCAAGAAGCCGAACTCCGCTCTTCGTAAGATTGCCCGTATTCGTCTGACGAACTCCATCGAAGGTACCTGCTACATCCCCGGCATCGGCCACAACCTGCAGGAGCATAGCGTTGTGCTGATCCGCGGCGGCCGCGTTCGCGACCTGCCTGGCGTTCGTTATCACATCATCCGTGGCGCGCTGGATACCGCCGGTGTGGCCAAGCGGATGCAGGCTCGTTCCCTCTATGGCGCAAAGCGCCCGAAGAAGTAAGCATCCGCCTGCTTCACAACATCCCTTTTGCAGCCTTCGGTCAGCCGGAGAACCGCTTTTGACGCACCAGCGTCTGCCTGTGGAACAGGGAAGACGCCCGCGCAGAAGCCGGATGCGGCTGGGTCGGCCTGAATCGTGACCGATGACGCGCGATGCTGACGCGCATTCCGACTGGGAGAGGATGACCCACATCCGGGGATGCTTCCGCAATCCACACTTTACGACTGACTATCACGTCTAATTGGAGGTATTTACTATGCCCCGTCGCGGTTTTGTACCCAAGCGCGAGGTGCTGCCGGATCCCGTACACGGGACCACGGTTGTGACCAAGCTCATCAATCAGATCATGCTCGACGGCAAGCGTGGCGTCGCTCAGAACGTGTGCTACGAAGCCTTCGATACCATCAAGGAAAAGACCGGCAAGGATGCCAACGAAGTGTTCCAGGCTGCTCTGGCCAACGTTGCGCCCTCTCTGGAGGTCAAGGCTCGCCGTGTTGGCGGCGCGACCTATCAGGTCCCGATTGAGATCCGTCCGGAACGCCGTCAGACGCTGGCTCTGCGCTGGCTGGTCATGTTCTCCCGCAAGCGCGGCGAGAAGACCATGGCGGAACGTCTTGCCGCTGAAATCATGGACGCTGCCAACAACACCGGCGCGGCTGTGAAGCGCAAGGAAGAAATGCACCGCATGGCCGAAGCGAACAAGGCTTTCGCCCACTATCGCTGGTAATGCGCCAACCTGCTGCCGCCGCATGAGCGCTTGATACGCCCGATGCCGCCGCAGCGCTGCTGAAAGGAGCAAACCATATGCCTCGCAGTCATCCCCTTGAGCGGGTGCGCAACATTGGTATCATGGCGCACATCGACGCCGGCAAGACGACCACCACGGAACGTATTCTGTTCTACACCGGTCGTGTGCACCGCATCGGTGAAACCCATGAGGGCTCTGCCACCATGGACTGGATGGTGCAGGAGCAGGAGCGTGGTATCACCATCACCTCCGCCGCCACCACCTGCCGCTGGCGCGACCCCCGCGACCCCAACAACAAGGATCGCACCTATCGTATTAACATTATCGACACCCCCGGTCACGTTGACTTCACCGTTGAGGTTGAACGTTCCCTGCGCGTGCTGGACGGCGCTGTGTGCGTCTTCTGCGCTAAGGGCGGCGTTGAGCCCCAGTCCGAAACCGTGTGGAAGCAGGCCGAAACCTATCATGTTCCGCGCATGGCGTATGTGAACAAGATGGACATCACCGGCGCGAACTTCTTCCGCGTGGTGGACATGATGAAGGAGCGTCTGCACTCCAACGCAGTTCCGATTCAGCTGCCCATCGGCGCTGAAAATGATTTCCGCGGCATCATCGACCTTGTGAAGATGAAGGCGGAGGTCTACTACGACGATGAAGGCAAGGACGTCCGCGAGGAAGAAATTCCTGCCGACATGATGGAACTGGCGGAGAAGTATCACGCCGAAATGGTCGAGAAGGTCGCCGAGACCGACGAAGTGCTGATGGAAAAGTTCTTCGAGGGCGAGGAACTCACCCAGGAAGAAATCAAGGACGCCATCCGCAAGGCCACCATCAACTGCACCATGAACCCCGTCTGCTGCGGCACTTCTTACCGCAACAAGGGCGTGCAGCCGCTGCTGGACAACATCGTCGAGTACATGCCCAGCCCGCTGGACATCCCCGCCATCAAGGGTACTGACCCCCATGACCCCGAAAAGGAAATGGTTCGTCACCCCTCTGACAGCGAGCCGTTCTCCGCGCTGGCGTTCAAGATCATGGTTGACCCGTTCGTCGGCAAGCTGGCGTTCTTCCGTGTCTACTCCGGCACGCTGACCGCTGGCAGCTACGTCATGAACTCCACCAAGCAGAAGCGCGAGCGTATGAGCCGCATCATGATGATGCACGCGAATCACCGCGAAGAAGTGGACTGCATCTACACCGGCGAAATCGGCGGCGCTGTGGGCCTGAAGGACACCACCACCGGCGACACCCTGTGCGATGAAAACAACCAGATTATTCTGGAGTCCATGGAGTTCCCTGACCCGGTTATTGAAGTCGCCATCGAGCCCAAGACCAAGGCTGGTCAGGACAAGATGACCATGGCGCTGCTGCGTCTGGCGGAAGAAGACCCGACCTTCAAGACCTACACCAATCAGGAAACGGGTCAGACCATCATCGCCGGCATGGGCGAGCTGCATCTGGAAATCATCGTTGACCGTCTGCTGCGCGAATTCAAGGTCGAGGCGACGGTTGGCAAGCCCCAGGTTACCTACAAGGCGACCATCCGCAAGACGGTCAAGGCTGAAGGCCGTTTCGTCCGTCAGACCGGTGGTCACGGCCAGTATGGTCACTGCTGGGTGGAGATTTCTCCGAACGAACCCGGCAAGGGCTACGAATTTGAATCCCGCATCGTCGGCGGCGTGATTCCGAAGGAATTCATCGCGCCTATCGACGCTGGTATTCAGGGCGCGGCCAAGAGCGGCTACGAAGGCTTCGAGCTTGTTGACTTCAAGGCGGCTGTTGTCGATGGTTCTTACCACGACGTTGACTCCTCTGCGCAGGCGTACGAAATCGCTGGCTCCATGGCTTTCAAGGCCGCACTGGAGAAGGCGAACCCCGTGCTGATGGAGCCGATGATGAAGGTCGAGATTATCGTGCCGGAACAGTACATGGGCGACGTCATGGGCAACGTGTCCAGCCGCCGCGGTCGTGTGGACGGCATGGAATCCCGCGGCCCCGACCAGATTATCCACGCCTATGTCCCGCTGAGCGAAATGTTCGGCTACACTACTGACCTTCGTTCCCGTACGCAGGGCCGCGGCATGTTCACCATGCAGTTCGACCACTACGAGGAAGTGCCGAAGTCCGTGGCGGAAAAGGTCATCGGCGAACGCGCGAAGAAGTAATTTTTCGCCCATCACCTTTTGAAACAGGATTTTCCCTGCGGCGCCCAAGCGGATTCCGCCGCGCCGCAGGGTATGAAACGAATAAATTGGAGGGAATTTCCCAATGGCTAAGGAACGTTACGAGCGCAAAAAGCCCCACGTTAACATCGGCACCA
>ENA-UAKS01000852-UAKS01000852.1-human-gut-metagenome-genome-assembly--contig:-NODE-852-length-10443-cov-5.851945_pt1 | contig 10443 bp, 8 predicted proteins | sample MGYA00243692_ERZ654452 | MGnify/ENA primary metagenome ERZ654452 (study PRJEB26926, sample SAMN06164442) | human gut metagenome | biome: ENVO:00009003; feature: ENVO:2100002; material: ENVO:00002003...
AGAGAACGGCGGGCAGCTGCGCAGCTGCCGCATCTGCAGCTCCAGCTCGTAAAATGCGTCGTAATCCTGCTTGGCCGCAAGCCGCAGCACAGGATGCTCCGGCGTCATGGTCTGGATCATGGCGCAGCCCGCGTCCGCACCCCGTCCGGAACGGCCCACGACCTGCGTGATAAGCGAAAACGTCGTCTCGGCGGCGCGGAAGTTGTCGACATACAGGCTCATGTCCGCGTCGATGACGCCGACAAGCGTAACGGACGGGAAATCAAGGCCCTTGGCGACCATCTGCGTGCCGAGCAGAATGGGGATCTGCTGTTCGCGGAATTGTTTCAGCATCGCCTCATGTCCGCCTGCGGCGGGCACGGTATCGGCGTCCATGCGCAGGACCTCCGTGTCGGGGAACAGCGCCTTCAGCTCCTGCTCGACCTTCTGCGTGCCGCTGCCGATGGCCTTCATCGCCCCGCCGCATTTTTCGCAGCGTGCGTGCGCAGGCATGACATAGCCGCAGTAGTGGCACATCAGACGGCGGCCGGAGGAGTGGTACGTCAGATGGACGCTGCACCGCGGGCACTGCGGCACGTCACCGCAGTCCATGCAGACCAGATACCGGCTGTTGCCGCGCCGGTTCAGAAACAGGATGGACTGCTTTTTATCCAGGATCGCGTCACGGATGCCCTCTTCCAGTTCGCGGCTTAAATCCAGATCGTTGCCCGCGCGAAGCTCCTGCTTCATGTCGATGATGCGCGCGTCGGGCAGCGCGCGGCCATTGTAGCGGGTTTTGAGCGTATAGAGGCTGTAAACGCCTGTTTTGGCCAGATACATCGTCTCAATGGACGGCGTTGCCGAGCCGAAGAGCACAAGCGCGCGCTCCTTCGCGCCGCGATAGAGCGCGATCTCCCGCGCGTGATAGCGCGGGGCGTTTTCGGATTTATAGGTATGCTCCTGCTCCTCGTCGAGGATCAGCAGGCCGGGATTTTGAAGCGGTGCGAAGACCGCCGAGCGCGTGCCGACCACGACGCGGGCTTCGCCGCGCGCAATGCGCCGCCATTCGTCATAGCGTTCGCCCACGCGCAGGCTCGAGTGGAGCACCGCGACGGTTTTTCCGAAGTGCGCGGTCATTTTATGCAGCAGCTGCGGCGTCAGTGCGATCTCCGGCACGAGCAGCATGGCGGAACGGCCCGCGTCCAGCGCACTTCGGATCAGCGCGAGATATACAGAGGTCTTGCCGCTGCCCGTCACGCCGTAGAGAAGCGCCGCGCCGGGCTTTTCCTGCGTCATCTGCCGGTTCAGACCGTCGAAGGCGATCTGCTGCTCCGTGTTCAGCGTCAGCGGCCCGGCGGGCGGGATGTCCTCGCGCTTCGGGCTGCGCAGCTGCTCCTGCTCATATGTCTCGATCAAGCCGAGCTTTGCAAGGCGGGAGACGGTCTGCATACTGGCGCCGGTCAGCTCGCATAATTCGCGGCAGGGGCCTGCGCCGACGGTGCACAGCAGGCGCAGCAGCGCCGCCTGCAGGGGGGCGGAGAACTGCTTTTTTGCGGCAAACTGCTCCGCTTCCTCCGCGCTGACAGCAAGTGCGGCGACCTTGATGGTCTTCTCGCTGGCCTTCTGCGTGAGCGAAGCGTCTGCGCGCAGCAGCCGACGCTTGCGCAGCGCCTGCACAGCGGCGTCGAACGCCTGCGGCGATTCAAACTGCTGCCGGAGCGTCCGCTCCGGCGCGCTGCCGCCGAGATCGGTCAGCAGCTGCACGAGCCTTGCCGCGCCGGAATTCGCCATGCCGGGCGGCAGCTTGTCCTGCGCGCCGGATACAAGCATCAGCGTCCGCTTTTCATCGAACCATAACCCGGCGGGAAGGATGGCCTTGACCGCGTCATAAAACGTGCAGAAATAGCGCTCCTTCATAAACGCGGCAAGGCGGAGCTGTCCGCCGGTAAGGATCGACGCGTCGTCCAGCATCTGCTCGACGGCCTTCAGTCCGGCAGCGACTCCCTCCTGCACGGATAAAACAATGCCCTCCGTCCGCCGGTTGCCGTGCCCGAACGGCACAAGCACCCGCATCCCGGCTGCCAGCGGCATATCCTCCGGCACACGGTAGGAATAGGGCCTGTCAATGGCATAAACCGCCGCCGCAACAGCCAGCTGTGCAACTCTGGACATGACCTGTTCCTCCTTTGTCTGGTGAAAGTTTGGACGCGCTTATGTCTCCGACGGCCCTGTCTTTTCTCTTGCAAGAGAAAGGACAGGGGAGAAAAGAGTGCTTGGACGCGTTTGGTGCATCCTGCCGGGCGGACAGAGTCGTCCGCCCCTACGAGATACGGGAAGCGATTGAAGCCTTTCCGTAGGGGCCGACGACTCTGTCGGCCCATTGGGCAGTTACGAATTCGCCGCAGATTCCCGTAAAAACGGTGCAACCTGCCGGGTCGATGTGGGCATCGACCCCTACAACTGGCGCGGGAGCGCCTTGGGGCGTCGGAAATTTTGAGCTCTATCAAGCTTCGCGGGAAAAGTCCAGAAAAACCGAAGCGGTTTTTCTGGTCGGTTCAAGGGGGTTCCGGGGGAAATCGAAATCCCCCCCGGTCCTCAAATTGCAAACCAGCGAAGCGTTTGCAATTTGAAGAGGAAGAAACGGACTCAGAGGATAAGAGACTCCGCGAATAGCGGGGGCTCGTTCCGACGAGCCAGCGTTTTCTTTTGGAGAAGCAAAAGAAAATGCTGAACGGCAGTTGCTGATTTCAAAAAGAGTTCTTACATTGACAGGTGCATCGTTGAGCACAGAAATGGTACGGATTCACTGCAAATTTCGTAAAAATAAGCTGACTCCGGCATTCAAAAGACCCGGCGCAGGCCAGCTGCCTGCGCCGGGATGGGTGCTCAGTGTCTGTATTTATCGTCAAGCTCGGCCTTGAGCTGGCCGGCAGCGACCTCGCGGATGGCGAGCGTGACAGGCTTTTCCTCAAGCGGCTCGTGCGTGAGCTCGGACTCAATGGACAGCTGACGGGCGCGGTGCGCGACGACGTTGACGAGCAGATAGCGGCTGTCAACATTCTTGAGAAGTTCCGACATGGCGGGGTAAAGCATTAGAGTTCCTCCTTTATGCAATGGATGCGATCCATCATTTTACACTTTTCTGCGGTCATGATCGCAAGCAGCTCCTGCGCCGCGTGCTCGACCGTATCGTTGACGACGAGATAATCGTATTGTCCGGCCTGGCTGTATTCCCATTTTGCCCGGTCCATCCGCTTTTCCATCAGCTCCGGCGAAACATCGCCGCGCGAAGCGAGCCTGCGGCGGATCTCGGCCATCGACGGCGCGGCCATGAAGACCAGAACCGCCTCCGGCAGGCGCTTTTTGATGTTCAGCGCACCGACCACATCCACGTCCATCACGACGTCGGTCCCGGCGGCAAGCGCGGCCTGAATGGGCTTTAGGGGCGTGCCGTAGTAGTTGCCGACGTATTCGGCGTGCTCCAGCAGCTCGCCCGCCGCGATCATCTGTTCAAATTGCTCCCGTGTGACAAAATAATAGCTTTTGCCGTCGATCTCGCCGGGACGCATGGGGCGGGAGGTTGCGGAGATCGAATACTGCACCCGGTCACGCAGCTGCATGACGCGGTTCAGCACGGAATTTTTTCCGACGCCGGAGGGGCCGGAGATCGCAAACAGTTTTCCCTTCATGGCTGCAAATTCGTCTCCTCCGATGATTTTTCTTCCATACGCGCGCAGATCGTCTCGGGCGTGACGGACGAGAGGATCACATGGTCGGTGTCCATGAGCAGAACGGACTTCGTTCTGCGCCCGAACGAGGCGTCGAGCAGCATCCCGCGCTCCCGCGCTTCCTGCACGACGCGCTTGATGGGCGCGGAATCCGGGCTGACGACGGCGAGAATGCGCGCAGCGGCGACGGCGTTGCCGAAGCCGATCGAAATAAGCTTCATGTCTGCCTCCGGTTATTCGATGTTCTGCGTCTGCTCACGGATCTTTTCCAGCTCCGCCTTGAGGTCGACGACGGTGCGGGCCTGCTCCAGATCGTTGCCCTTGGAGCCGATGGTGTTGGACTCACGATTGAATTCCTGCAGCAGGAAGTCCAGCTTGCGGCCAATGGGGCCGCCGGCCGTCAGCATCTGATCAAGCTGATTCAGATGGCTGCGCAGGCGGACCGTTTCTTCATCCACGGCGATCTTGTCGGCGTAGACGGCGGCCTCCTGCAGAATACGGCCCTCGTCGATATTGGTTGCGCCGAGTACCTCCTGCATTTTTTCGGTCAGCCGGGCGCGGTACTCCGCAAGCGTCACGGGGCTGCGCGCCTCGACCTTTTCCACAAGCGCCAGAACGGTCTTCGCACGGCTGCGGAGATCGGCCTCCATGGCCGCGCCCTCCTTCTCGCGCATGGCGTTGAATTTGGCAAGCGCCTCTTTGACGACGGACAGGATATCCTCCGTCAGCTTCTGCTCGTCTTCCTCCTGCTTCTCGATCACAAAGACGTCGGGCATACGGGACAGGGCAGTGACGGAAATGTCGTCTCGGACGCCGTAATCGGAGGCGATGGACTTGAGCGCGGCCAGATACCCTTCCAGAACGGGCTTATTGAGTGCAATCTTGACGCTCGTATCCTCGGTGACATTAACGGTGATGAACATATCCAGCTTGCCGCGGTTCACGTTCGCCTTGACGAGAGACTTGACTGCATCCTCCGCAAAGCCGTAGACACGCGGGAGCTTGACGTTCAGATCCAGATAGCGGTTGTTGACGGCCCGCAGTTCGACAGTGATCTCACGTCCGTCGATGATTTTTTCCGCGCGGCCATAGCCGGTCATACTTCTAATCACGTTGTTTCCTCCATTTTCCTCAGGGCTGTTCATCCGGCTCATCCGCTGCGGCAAGCGTTGCGGCGATGGAATACTGTCCGATGGCTCCGGCAGAGTCGAAGCCGTCGACATAGACCGTGACCGGCACCTGATACGTTCCCTCCTGCGTATAGCCGCTCATGTCGGCGACGATGCGGATGCTGGTCGCGGAGATCCGCGACGCGTCGGCCGCGTCGGCGCGAATGGTGACTTGCACCTGCTGGGACAGGCTTGTAGCCTTGAATTTTTCCTCGTCAACGCCGACAAATACAATGTTTGTCGTGCGGAGCGTCTTGATCTGCTTGCCCTTGATGGTGATCCGGACGGAGACCGTCTCCTCGCCGGAGACGTTCTTGGCATCGTTCGGGATCAGAATGGCGCGCTCGACCGTTTCGTCGTTGCTCGGCAGCGTGGACAGATCGATGGGCTCGAGTTGGATCGAGTTGAGGCCGTCGAGCACGGTGGAATCGCCGGAGAGCGTGATGGCCTTGGGCTCGTAGTCCCAATCCAGATCGGAAAGCTTCGCGCCGCCGCCCTCGGTGAACTGCACCTCAATGGGCACGACCTTATATTTGACGATCTTCATCGTGACCTCGATCGCGTCGGCGCTGAGCGTCAGCTGCGTCGGGTCGACCTGCGCGCCGTCCTTGTCCAGCAGCACGACGGGGACGGATTCGGTGATGGTCTTGTCCACATTGCTGCGCTCGATGGTGATCTGGACGTGGTCGACGGTATTGACGACCGATTCCGGGCCCTCAATGGTGATGGAATCAAAATCAAAGCTGGTGCTGTCGAGCATATAGCCCTCGGCGATCTTGACGCTGGAGAAATCGCCCCGCACCTCGACGGACTTGCGGATCTGCCGCTCGACGGTGAAGGTGATATTGGCAGGGGATTTATCCATCTTTGTGATGGACGAGGCGGACACGGCGCTGGGGAGCGTGATGTCGTAGGACATGGTGTAGTCCTTCGTGCTGCGCACCTTGGACACGTCGATCACGGCCTTCAGCTCGTCCTTATGCTGGTCGAGCGTCTTGAGATCAGCGTTTTTGCCGTAAAAATGCACGGAGACGAACTCCTGATAGTCGCCGGTGATGACAAGCCCGTGATCCTCGCGCAGGACCTCCGCGCCGGAGAATGTCACAGGAATATTGCCGATGGTCAGATCGACGTCCGGGTTCACGACGGTCATGACGTAGACCCACAGGCACATGGCCGCAAGGACGGAGACGATCAGGGAGAAGAGCTTACTTTTCATTTGGAACCGTCCTTCCTGCTGAAGCATCCGGCGAGCCGTTTGAGCAGCGTCTTCTTCTCAGCCTCGTCCGCGAGCAGCTCATTGGACAGCAGCCGCTGCAGCGTCTGGGGGGCCAGATGGCGCTTGAGCATCCCGCCGATGGCGACGGAGATCGTGCCGTTTTCCTCCGAGACGATCACGACGACCGCGTCGGAAACCTCGCTCGTGCCAACGCCAGCGCGGTGGCGCGTGCCGAGGTCGCTCGGCAGGTGCGGATTGTCGCTCAGCGGCATGACGCAGCCCGCCGCAGCCACACGGCCGCCGCGGACAATGACCGCGCCGTCGTGCAGGGGTGAGTTTTTAAAGAAGAGATTGCGCAGCAGCTGCTCGGACAGCTGCGCGTCGACGATGGTGCCGGTCTTGAAATACTCGTCGAGCGGCGTTTCGCGCTCGAAAATCAGCAGGACGCCGACACGCTCACGCGACATGATCTCGCAGGCCTGCACCGTGGCGGAGATGGCGCTCTGCTCGGTGGTCGCGCCCGATTCGGACGAGAGCAGATGGAAATGCAGCTGCGCGCCGACACGCTCAAGCGCGCGGCGAAGCTCCGGCTGGAACACGATGATGAGCGCGATCGCGCCGACCTCAAGGATCTTGTTGAGCAGCCAGTTTAATGTATAGAGATTCAGTACGTCCGTCAGCAGCGTGATGGCCAGCAGCAGCAAGATCGCGCGGGCCACGCGCGCTGCGCTCGTCGAGCGGATCAGACGCAGGAGCGAATAGAAGATTATCGAAACGACCAGGATATCGACAATATCTGAAATCCCGATAGCAGGGACTTGATACAGAAGATTCTGGAAGAATTCACGGATCATAGCCATACAGTCATTCTCCCACTGATACTTATAGATGATTTGAATTATACTCCAAATTCTCCCCCCGCGCAAGCCCATGCAGCAAGAAAGTTTTTGGGAACGGCCTGTCCGAGTGAGAACGGACAGAAACGTGGGCCGCGGGTTTTCGTCATATCCCCGGAGGAATAAAAAATTTGTATAATTTCAACGCACAATTTTCACCTTTTTGTGGACAATTTTCATGCCTGTTCCACCGCAGGCCTGCTACAATGGAGACTGTAAGGAAGGAGTGCCGCCCGAAGCGGCACGAGAGCGCAGCCTCTCGCCAGTTTCCCGGAAGGGAAGGGCTCCGCCCGGCGCGAAACGGCTTTGCGCGCTGCAAGAGCAAAACGTTTCGTTTTCCACAAGCAGGAAAACACGCCGCAGGAGAAAGGGGAATGTGAAAGAAACATGGCCGAAACGATTCTCAGAATGACCGGTATCCAGAAATACTTCCCGGGCGTCCACGCGCTGGACAATGCGCAGCTGGAGGTCCGCGAGGGCGAGGTCATGGCGCTGGTCGGCGAAAACGGCGCCGGCAAGTCGACGCTTATGAAGGTGCTGACCGGCATCTACCCGAGCGACGGCGGCACGATCGAATTCTTTGGAAAGCATGTCGAGATCCACGGCCCGCGCGACGCGCAGGCGCTCGGCATCTGCATCGTCCATCAGGAGCTGAACCTCATGCAGCACCTGACCGTGGCGGAAAACATCTATATCGGGCGCGAGCCCATGAAGGGCCCGTTCGTCGACAAGGCAAAGCAGAACGCCATGACGCAGGAGCTGTTCGACAAGCTGCATCTGGAGCTTGACCCGAAGGCCGTCGTCAAGACGCTGTCAGTCGCGAAGCAGCAGATGGTCGAGATCACAAAGGCGCTGTCCCATGAGAACACAAGACTGCTCATCCTTGACGAGCCTTCCGCCGTCCTGACCGACACGGAGATCGACGACCTGTTCGTCTTCATCCGGCAGCTCAAGAAGACCGGCGTCGGCATCATCTATATCTCGCACCGCATGGATGAGCTCAAGCGCATCACCGACCGCATTACCGTCATGCGCGACGGCCAGTATGTCGCCACGCTCGACACCCCCACGGCGGAAATTTCCGAAGTCATCCGGCTCATGGTCGGCCGTACGATCTATGAGGAGCCGAAAACAAAATCCATGTGCCCGCCCGACGCGCCCGTCGTGCTTGAGGCCGAGCATCTGAACTCTCTCGATGTGAAGGATGTTTCCTTTAAGCTCCGCAAGGGCGAGATCCTCGGCTTCGCCGGTCTGGTCGGCGCGGGACGTACCGAGACGATGCGCCTGATCTGCGGCGCAGACCCGATGGATTCCGGTACGATCCGGATAAACGGCAAGGACGTGAAGATCCGCAGCCCGAAGGACGCCGTCCGCTACGGCATCGGCTATCTCTCCGAGGATCGCAAGCGCTACGGCCTGTGCCTGAACCTGTCCGTTGCGGACAACACCGTTCTGCCGAGCCTGGAGCAGATCTTCAAGGGCCCGTTTGTTCATGACAAAAAGGCGCAGCGGCTTGCGCAGGAGCACGCCGAACAGATCCGCACGAAAACGCCGTCTGTCCGCGCCCGCGTCGGCAGCCTCTCCGGCGGCAACCAGCAGAAGGTCGTCATTTCCAAATGGATCCTGCGCGACTGCGACGTGCTCATCTTCGACGAGCCGACGCGCGGCATCGACGTCGGTGCGAAGAGCGAAATTTACAAGCTCATGACGCAGCTGGCAGAGGAAGGCAAGTCCATCATCATGATCTCCTCCGATATGCCGGAGCTGCTCCGCCTGTCCGACCGCGTGATCGTCATGTGCGAGGGGCACGTCACCGGTGAACTCGATATCTCCGAGGCCACGCAGGAAACCATCATGACATATGCAACCAAGAGAGAAGTGGGGTAATCATTATGGAAAACATAGGTAAGAAAAAGCTGGATATGCAGAAGCTGCTCGCGCCTGCTGCGCTGGTCATTCTGTATATCGTGTTTTCAATCTTCGGCAATAACTTCCTGACGCTCGATACGGTCAAGAATATTCTCGAATCCAGCTATTATATCGGCTTTATGGCCTTCGGCGTGACGTTCATCATCATCACCGGCGGCATCGACCTGTCGCTCGGCACGGTCATGATGTGCGCGGCGCTGTTGGGCGGCTACGCGTTCAAGCAGGGCTGGCCGCTGATCCTCGCGATCGTGCTGACGCTGTTTGTGGGCATCGCGTTCGGCTTTGCCAACGGCGTTCTGATCGCCAAGCTCAAGCTGCCCCCCTTCATCGCGACACTTGGCACGCAGATGATGGCCGCCGGCCTCGGCTCCATCATCACCAAGGTGCAGTCCCAGACCTGGCCCACCGCCACCGCCGAAGTCGGCGGCTGGTTCAAGAAGGTCTTCATCCGTGCGGAGCTGTTCGGCGTCAGGGGCTTCCCGGTCGGCGCGTTCTGGCTGCTCGGCTTCTTCATCATCGCAGCGCTGATCCTGCATAAGACCAAGTTCGGCCGCTATGTCTATGCCATCGGCTCCAACGAAGAGGCGACCCGCCTGTCCGGCATCAAGGTCGACAACTGGAAGGTCGCGGTCTATACGCTCTCCGGCTTCTTCATCGGTATGTGCGCCCTGTTCTATGCCGCTGCCTACACCACCATCACTCCGGGCACCGGCGCAGGCCAGGAAATGAACGGCATCACCGGCGTTATCATCGGCGGCACGTCCATGTCCGGCGGCTCCGGCACGATGGTCGGCACGCTCATCGGCGTGTTCATCATGTCCGTGCTGAAAAACGGTCTGTCCTCCTGCGGCCTGCAGGCTCCGTGGCAGACGTTCCTCACCGGCGCAGTCGTCATCGGCGCTGTCCTGCTCGACATCGCGAGAACGAAGGCTGCCAACCGCGTCAAGAAGGGCTGAGGCCCATATTCATCATGTATTGAGCACGGAACCCGTGTTTGATAAAATAATTTAGGAGGAATCACCAAATGAAAAAACTGATCGCTCTGCTTCTGGCACTGGTCATGGTTCTCGCTCTGGCTGCCTGCGCGGCCAAGACGGAACCGGCCAAGACCGAAACCACCGACACCAAGACCGAACAGACCACAACCGAAGAAACCAAGACCGAGGATCCGGCTCCCGCTGAGGAGACCACCGGCGAAAAGATGTACATCCCCGTCATGGCGAAGGGCTTCCAGCATCAGTTCTGGCAGGCAGTCGCCAAGGGCTCCGAGGACGCTGCCAAGGATCTCGGCGTAGAGATCTACTTCGACGGCCCCGCTTCCGAGACTGAGATCGACGCCCAGGTCAACATGGTCAAGACCGAGCTCGCCAAGAACCCCAAGGCCATGGCGCTGGCTGCCCTGTCCACCGACGCTGTCACTGAGATCCTTGAAGAGTGTGCAGAGAAGAACATCCCCGTCATCGGCTTTGACTCCGGCGTTCCCGGCGACACCACCGGCGCTGTCAAGGCGACCGCCTGCACCA
>ENA-UAKS01000854-UAKS01000854.1-human-gut-metagenome-genome-assembly--contig:-NODE-854-length-10416-cov-9.618666_pt1 | contig 10416 bp, 14 predicted proteins | sample MGYA00243692_ERZ654452 | MGnify/ENA primary metagenome ERZ654452 (study PRJEB26926, sample SAMN06164442) | human gut metagenome | biome: ENVO:00009003; feature: ENVO:2100002; material: ENVO:00002003...
AGATTTCTTTCCAGTATTATGATTATACCGGATTAAAGAAAAAGGTTCTGAAGAACAAGGGCGAAGTGTATAAGCTCAGCCCGTATAAACTTCTCTGGTGTGGGGACTATTATTATGTTCTCGGATATTCAGAGAAGAAAAGCAAGGTTATCAATTTCAGGGTAGACCGTATTGCTTCCAAGCCGGAGATATTGGATAAAGACATTATTCCTATGCCGGATGATTTTGATATTGAGAATTACACAAAGGAAGTATTCTTTATGTTCTCAGGCGAGAAAGTCCTTGTAGATTTACGGTGTGATAACAGTCTGATGAAAACAATGGTTGACCGTTTCGGAGAAGATGTGACAACCCTTGCGTATGATATGACTTCTTTCAGAGTACAGACCGAAGTATCAGCCAGTCCGACTTTTTTCGGTTGGGTGTTTGGCTTTAATGGCAAGGTACAGATACTTGCACCGGAAAGCTTGAAAGAGCAATACAGACAAATGCTTACAAAAGCTACTGAAGATATGAAAGAGAATGAATAGTGCAGATTTGCATTTATGTAGATGGTCTGCATAAAGCGTAAAGTCAATATTAAAGAATGGAGAGGTGTTAGCAAATTGCGACACCTCTTTTCTTTTGCGAAAAACCTACTTGAAAAATTTTTCGTATCAGGTATAATAAAACTATCGAAAGCAAACTGCTTCCGATAGAAAAGAAAGCGAGGTGCAGGTATGAGAAGCAAGAGTCCTGAACTTATGAGTGAGATAAAAAAGTATATCGAGGATTATTACCTGCAAAACAGACAATCCCCATCGACTACAAAAATTGCTGAAGCTGTTGGCATTGCCAGAGGTACAGCATATAAATACTTAGTAGAGATGGCTGAGAAGAATATGATTGAGTACGACGGGCAGGAGATTAGTACCAATGTGACCCGTAAGTACAGTGGCGAACAGACACAGACACCGATTGTAGGTTCTATTCCTTGTGGCAGTCCTCAGTATGAGGAAGAAAATATTGAAGAATATGTATCACTTCCTACTGCTATTTTCGGCAAAGGAGATTTCTTCATATTAAGAGCAAGCGGTCAGTCTATGATTGAAGCAGGGATTGATGACGGCGACCTTGTGGTTGTTAAAAAGCAGGTAGAAGCCAATGATGGCGATATAGTAGTTGCCCTTGTGGATAATCAGAATACATTGAAACGCTACTTCCGAGATGATGAGAATAAGAAAATCATTCTCCACCCGGAAAATAAGAAGATGAAAGACATCATTGTAGATGAGTGCTGCATTCAGGGTGTGGCTTGTCACATCATCAAAGAACTATAACAGAGGACAGACGAATGAGAACACTTGAAGGAATTCGCTATCTAATCAATTTGGATAGTGCGGAAATACAACAGAACTTTGCCGGAGGAGTTGCACCGCCGGACAAGGTGGAGTCGGAGGTGGACACAACTTGAGTATTTATATGTCAAGAGCCGAGTTGGAAGAAATCAGCGAAGGCTTGATAACAGCTTATGCTAATAAGTTTAGCAATCGAGTGATTCAATCCATCGACATAGAACATTTCATTACAGAATTTCTTATGTTACGAATTGAATACGCTTTTTTTGCAGAAGATGATGCAGGCAGGATTGGTTTTCTGGCAGATGGAGCAACACCACTGCTGATACATCAGGACGGAAAAATTATTCCCTTTGTTTTCCCGAAAGATACCATCGTACTTGATAAATTTCTTCTTGCTGAAAAGGAGCAGGGACGTCGCAGATTTACAATGGCACACGAAGCGTCACATCATATCTTGAGTAAGATGTATGCAATGCCGAGTGAAGGATGCTTTCATGCAGAGTATGACAGTGAGCGTAGTTATTCCAAAGAGGAACTGGCTCAGATGTTTGCGTCTGTTGAGTGGCAGGCAGATACAATGGGAGCTTCGCTTCTTATGCCGAGAAGAATTATTGAAAATGCCTTGGCGAAATATAATCAGTCAAATCCGATAAGAGTTTATGGCGATAATACCATTACTTCAAAGGATAAAGCAGTTATCCGCAGAATGGCAGCTTATATCGGAGTATCTTATACAGCCTTGGTTATCAGATTGAGAGATATGGGGCTATTTGAGTATCACAATATCCTTGAGTACATTTCCAATGAGTTAAATCTGGGAGGTGTTTCTCAATGAGGTTACAGACTCAGGTAGCACCTGAAATACAAAAGAGATTGCTTCTGTCAAGAGTAGAAGCAGAAAGTCTGAAAGAGCGTGATATTCTCTGCCCGACTTGCGGGTTCAGGATACAAAGAGTTTTTTCAGACGCAACCGGACATTTGAGTGTGAAGTGTCAGAAATGCAAGAATGTCCACATTTTAAATCTTGCTTACTTCCGAAGAATCCGTAGGAACGGATATGGCAGGAATTGCAGGCGATGAAGATTACAAGTAAATATCGAAACGATTTCTAATCGAGTAAGCGGAGATAAGCAATTTATTTGCTAAACTACCAAGCACCGTACGAAGCCGGATAAGTGAAGAATAGAAGTATTCTTTGCTGTCCAGATTCGACGGTGCTTTTTTTGTTGCTGTTTTATTCGATTATGCTTCGTGCAGTATTAGGTCTTTTCCCTTACTTGGGAAAGGACTTTTATGTTTTATAACGCATGGCAGTGCCAGATAGCTGAGTACCCGTAATCTCCGAATTTTGAAACTTATCAATTTTTCAAAATTCAAAGGAGATTACGGAAATGAAAAACAAACTTACATTAACAGAACAAGAAGAATTATTTGCAAAGGATTGTAAACTGATAAATCTTAAATACGAATATAACGGTTATACCGGAGATGAGAGATGGGCGATTATTACGGAATTATCGGTAAAAGAGCTTTGGGAGAAGTATCCCCTTGTTATAGAAAGATATTCTCCGTTTGTTCATCTTTCCATTGCACAGGGAGAGGTAATTGACGATGCAAACCGAAATGAGGACAAGTATGCAAAGAGAAGCAGTCGCACACTTGACTGCTATGGATATGACGATGAAATGTCCTCACAGTTCCATAAAGAACTTGCCATTATGTTTGATGACCCGTTTGAAAGAGCAGAGGAAGAAAGGCTTGAACTGGAAAGAGAAGAATTGCGTCAGTGTGAAATCAGGAAAGCAAGGATAGCACTTTCAATGTTGCAGCCACTTCAAAGGGAACGTCTTATGAAGAATGTGTGCTGCGGTCTGAGTTCCAGAGTGATTGCAAAGCAGGAGGGCGTATATTACAGCTCCGTAGATAAGTCTATTGCAGCGGCAAAGAAAAACTTTATCAAATTTTATGAAAATCTCTGATTTTGGGTGTGCATTTCAGCATCCTTTGTCCAAATGAGTGAAGGGGTTATTTCATTCCGGATACGAATGACACTTTAAAAATTTGATTCTTGTGAGGTTATGTATATGAAAGAAAAAATGATTTGTCGTGGGGATTTATTCTACTATGACTTTGGAGATAACAGTGGTTCAGTACAAAGCGGAGAGCGTCCGGTGCTTGTCGTTCAGGCAGACGATTATAACCAGAATGCTCCGACGATTATTGTTGCAGCGGTTACAAGTGTAATCAAGAAAAGATATTTGCCATCGCACATTATTCTCGGCGAGGAGTTTGGACTGAAGAAACCGTCAATGGTTCTTCTGGAGCAGATACGGACAGTCAATAGAGAGGATTTGCGTGAATACATAGGTACGGTAGATGACGATAAACTTTTCAGGCAGATAAACGCAACTTTGAAAAAGACTTTTGGACTTTGGGTTTACAAGCCGGAGGGGAAAGAAAATATTCGTTGTCTATGCCCGAAGTGCCTGAATGATTACATCCACAATCCGGACTATATTGTAAGGCGACTTGACCCATTTGCAAAGCGAAAAGACAGATGTGATAAGTGTGATGGAGATGGTTGGGATTATGTTGTTACCGACAGATATTCATCAAAGAAAGAAAAGAGGGGAAGCAATGACAGAAAATAAAATCATTATTCCTATCTGGAAGAAGTCCAATCTTACAGTAGAAGAAGCCGCAGCTTATTGTGGTATTGGCTCAAGAAAATTAAGAGAAATGTCCGACTCGGAGTTTTGCCCTTTTGTTCTTTGGAATGGAAGTAAGAGACTGATTAAAAGAAGAAAACTGGACGAATATCTTGATAATGCGTATTCGATATAGCTGATTTGTAAAATGTGCGATGGGTCGGTTCGCATAATAGGCTCATCGCCATTTTTTAATTATCATAAGGGCAGAAAAAAACAAGGAGGTGCTTCCGTAATGGCAGATACAGAAAAGATTATCCGAAAAAAATATGATGTGCCGATATGGCATAAGTCTAATTTGACGATTGATGAAGCAGTTGAATATTCTGGCATAGGCAGAGAAAGACTGAGAAAACTAACAAGCCAAGAAGAATGCCCATTTGTTCTTCATATAGGAAATCGTCGAATGATTAAGAGGAGGATTTTTGATGAATACATTGAAAAACTTACTTTCCTTGAATGATGATGAACGCTTACTTGCCGAAGTAAGAACATATCAGGAAAAACTCATAAGCAATGCTGAAGAACCGATATGGGAAAGAAAGTGGCTGACAATCGAAGAAGCCGCAGCATATTCCGGTATAGGAAGAACGAAGTTGCGTGAGTTGTCTAATCAAGCAGGTTGTCCCTTTGCAATATGGATAGGCAATAAAATCCATATTGTGAGGGAACGACTGGACAAATATATAGATAAGCAGTTTAGAATTTAGGAGGATACAATGGCGACAAAAAGAAAAGATAAATCAAGGGTTGTTCTGAAAACCGGAGAGGTTCAGAGAAAAGACGGTACTTATCAATTTAGCTGGCAGGACAGCCAGATGAAAAGAAGATTTGTTTACGCAAGAACATTAGATGACCTGAGAGAAAAAGAGAAGCGTATTCAGAAAGATAAATGTGATGGTATTAAGACCGAAGCACGATACACAACCATTGATGAATTATTTGACCTTTGGGCAAATATGAAAAGAGGGCTGAAGAATAATACCTTTGAAAATTACAAATATATGTACAATACCTTTGTGCGACCAGTGATTGGAAGTAAAAGAATATCAACGCTAAAAAAATCGGATATTAAGAAATACTACAATTATCTTGTTGATGAAAGAAATTTGAAGCCTTCAACGATTGATAATATACATACGGTTCTTCATCAGGTTTTACAGATTGCTGTCGATGATGACTTCATCAGAAATAACCCGTCAGATAATGTGTTGAGAGAATTGAAAAAAGCACATTGTTTTCAGTCGGAAAAGCGTAGAGCGTTGACGAAACCGGAGCAGGAGCTATTTCTGAATTTCCTGAAAACCCACCCTGTATATGAACACTGGTATCCGGTCTTTGCAGTAATGATAGGAACTGGACTTCGTGTGGGGGAAGTAACTGGATTGAGATGGTGTGATATTGATATGGAAAGTGGAATGATTGATGTTAATCATACTCTTGTATATTATGACCACAGAACCGAGGGGAGTAAAAGTGGCTGTTATTTCAATGTAAATACAACGAAGACTCCGGCGAGTATGAGGCAGGTTCCAATGCTCGGTTTTGTGAAAGAAGCATTTGAACATGAGAAACAGAAGCAGGAAGATTTAGGACTTCATTGCGAGGTCACGATTGACGGATATACAGATTTTATTTTCATCAATCGTTTTGGTCAGGCACAGCACCAAGCCACACTCAACAAAGCAATCCGAAGAATTATCCGTGATTGCAATGATGAGCAGTTTTTGCACAGTGATGAACCTGATGTGTTACTTCCTCATTTTAGCTGCCACTCGCTTAGACATACATTTACAACAAGAATGTGTGAAGCTGGAGTAAATATAAAGGTCATTCAAGACGCACTCGGACATTCAGATATTTCAACTACACTGAACATCTATGCTGATGTTACAAAAGAAATGAAAGCGGAAGAGTTCAAAGGATTGGATAGCTACTTCAAAGTATAATATTGGACTTCACATACAGAAAGAGAACATACAGAGTGTTGTGTGTTCTTTTTTCTTGTTCTGAAGCAGGAAAAGATAAGGCAGCGTTACTTTGATGTGGATTGACATTGTAAATAAGAGAAGTTATAATTTCTTGTATATGAATATGCTCTTGCATATACTACTATCGCCCTACATCATTTACATCATATTTTACATCATTTGCCCGCAAAGTGACTCAAAGTAGAGCAAAAATATGAAGTATGGGGGATAATTGGAATATGGAGAATTTAATAGTATTAACACCAGCTTGGTCGAGTATGAAAGAACCACAAAAAGGGTCCCGACCATGAAGCCGCTGGACGCGGACAAGAAGCCGGAAACGGCCGAGGCCAAGCCCGCCGAGACCGTGCCCGCAGCGCCAGCAGCGGAGGAGAAGATCGACTTCTCCAACGTGGAGATCGAGCCGTTGTTTGCGGATTTCGTGGACTTTGACACGTTCAGCAAGTCCGATTTCCGTGCCGTGAAGGTCAAGGCGTGCGAGGCCGTGAAGAAGTCGAAGAAGCTGCTCAAGTTCACGCTCGATGACGGCACGGGTACGGATCGCGTGATTCTCTCCGGCATCCATGCCTATTACGAGCCGGAAGCGCTCGTGGGCAAGACCTGCATCGCCATCACGAATCTGCCGCCTCGCCCCATGATGGGCATCGACTCCTGCGGCATGCTGATCTCTGCCGTGCACCACGAAAACGGGGAAGAAAGGCTGCACCTGCTTATGGTCGATCCCCACATCCCGGCCGGCGCGAAGCTGTACTAAAATCCATATGCAAAAGCCCTTTGCGTGCGCATGATCTGCACGCAAAGGGCTTTTTCGATTTCGGGGCTGCGCGCGTTACTGCGCGGGCTGGAAGTTCGTCTGGTAGATCTTCTCGGCGATTTTTTTCGGCGCGAAGTCCACGATGACGACGCCGTAGGCCGTTCCGGCCTGCCAGTCGTAGTCATAGAGATCGAGGTTGATGTGCTTGGCGTATTCCTTCGGGTGGCCCACTTTCCCACTGCCGCTCGTGGACGTGAAGTTCAGGAAGAAGGTGTCATCTGCTGCGCGGCTGTTGTCGAGGCAGGTGTGGATGGCGGTGATCTTGTCATCAACGTCATAGTTGTAGCGATCCTGCACGCACAGCGTCTCGCGGCCGTTGATCACGGAGTTCGCGGTGGGGTCAGACAAAACGGTGCGGTTGCCCTGATCCGCCCAGCCGAAGTACAGGCCGCAGCGCTCGAAGCCGACCGGAAACTTGTCGTCAAACCGCGTGGCGAGGACGATCTTCCCGCGCACTTCGCCCAGCGTCGGGATCTCGTTTTTCAGATACCAGCGCTCCGGATCCTTGCCGATCGTCTCATACAGGACCTTCTGAATCTCCGCGACATCGTCCTTGCTGTTTTCCGCCTTCATGCACAGAATGACCGTCTCGGTGGGGTGGGCGTCCAGAAACGCGGAAACGTCACGCAGCACGTCATCGAGTGTGAGCGTTCCGGCAAACGGGGAGTTGGAGGTCTTGCAGCGCGCGATGTTGTGCTTGAGCACGAGCGTCTCCTGACCGGAGCGCTTTTCGAGAACCAGACGCATATCCAGATAGCGGTAGCCGTAGATCAGCTGCGTGGCAACGCTCGCGTCCTGACATTGAAAAATGTAGCGCATATCCACATACTGCGTGCAGCTGTCGTGCGTACCGGGGATCGACATATTGCTGAGCTTTGTCTCGTCCGGCACGGTTTCCATCCAGTCGGTGCTGGAGATGCTCGCTGCCATGGCCGACGGCGCGGTGATCCCGGCAAAGACGGAAAGCACCATGCAGACGAGCAGTGCGCAGAGCCAGAAGCGGTGTTTGGTGGCCTTCATAAAGTATTCTCCTCATCATTTTTCTGCCGTACGAGCATACCGTGCGGCGGTCGTGTGCCGCCAGTATAGCACAAAACCCGCGTGTTGGGAATGAAAAATCGAATCGCCGGGCGTATGCGCCGGTGCGCGGCTGTAGAAAATGCGCAAATGCTGTGGTATACTGCATTATATAACACCGCGTCAGGAGAAAACGCCGGATCGGCTGTCAGGAGGGACATGGTGATGCACAAGTGGAAAAATACAGCGGTGATTGTGCTGGCATATTTACATAGGTATGGTTTGATCGCTGTGCTGTGCGTCTTTTTGGCGGTTTCTCAGGCAGACACCGATCTGCTGTATATGGGCATTTTCTTGCTGGTGTATTCGGTCTGGACCTTTGTCGGATACCGATGGAAGTGGGAGCATATTTACTGTTCCTATCAAAATGCCTATCACGAAAAAATGACACCGAATTCTATCCATTGGGACCACATAAAACTGAGTGACGCTTACGGGATACCGTTAATAGCCTTTTTGGTGGGACTCGCATGTGTGCTTGTATACGCTTATTCCTGATGCGGTATTTTCGGTACAGTGTTTCAAGGGAACACTGCGTTCCGGAGCGGGCGCGCAATTATCTGGAAGCGAAAGCGCTCGTCTTGGGCCTGCCGGGGGAGTGATGTGATTTCGTGCGGCATTCTCCGGCGGATTCCGCAAACAACGGTTGCGGCGCGGCGGGTTTTGCGGTATAATCAAACCAATTTGTGCCTGAGTGCGTGAAAGGAAACAACATTATGGGTAACGACGCCAACGTCAGCAAACGCGACGGCTTTCGCAGCCGCGGCGGCTTCATCATCGCCTGCATCGGCTCGGCCGTCGGCATGGGCAACATCTGGCGCTTTCCAACGCTGGTGTCCAAGTGGGGCGGCATGACCTTCCTGCTGCCGTATTTCCTGTTTGTCATTCTCATCGGCTCCACCGGCGTCATCGGGGAGTTTGCGCTCGGCCGCGCAGCCGGTGCGGGGCCGGTCGACGCTTTTGGCATGTGCACCGAGACGCGCTGGGGTAAGCGCCGGCCCGGCGAACTGGTCGGCTATATCCCGGTGCTCGGCTCTCTGGCGCTGGCCATCGGCTACACCTGCGTCATGGGCTGGATCTTCAAGTATACGTTCCTGGCGTTTGACGGCGGCCTGTCCGCCATGGGGCAGGACATGGATGGGATCGTCGCCACCTTCAATGCCACGGCCAGCGCGTGGGGCGCGAATGTCTGGGTCGTCGTCGCGGTCGCGGTGAGCTTTGTCATCATGTCCTTCGGCATCGCCGGCGGCATTGAAAAGGCAAATAAGATCATGATGCCGATCCTGTTTTTGCTGTTTGTGGGCCTCGGTATCTATGTGGCTACGCTGCCCGGCGCGTCGGACGGCTATCGGTATATCTTCACGATCAAGCCCGCGGGCCTGCTCGACCCTTATGTCTGGATCTATGCCTTCGGTCAGGCGTTTTTCTCGCTGTCCGTTGCGGGCAACGGCAGCGTTATCTATGGCTCTTACCTCAGCAAGAGCGAGTGCATCCCGAGTTCTGCGCGAAATGTGGCGCTCTTTGATACGATCGCGGCGCTGCTGGCGGCGTTCGTCATCATTCCCGCCATGGCGGCGGGCGGCGCGCAGCTCGACGCCGGCGGCCCCGGCCTGATGTTCATCTACCTCGTCCATGTCATGAACGGCATGGCGGGCGGGCGCATCGTGGCGATGGTGTTTTTCGTCTGCGTGGCCTTCGCGGGCGTCACGTCGATCATCAATCTCTATGAGGCGCCGGTCGCGTCCCTGCAGGAGCGGTTCGGCCTCAAGCGCGTGCCGGCCACGGCGGTGATCCATGTGATCGGCCTCGCCGTTGCGCTGTGCATTCAGGCCATCGTGTCGCAGTGGATGGACGTCGTGTCCATTTACATCTGCCCGCTGGGCGCGCTGCTCGCGGCGGTCATGTTCTTCTGGATCGGCGGGAAAAAGCTCGTGCTCGAGAGCGTCAACCTCGGCGCGCGCAAGCCCATCGGCGGCTGGTACTATCCGCTGTGCAAGTATGTCTACTGCGCGAGCGTGCTCGTGGCGCTCATCGCCGGCGCGGCGCTCGGCGGCATCGGCTGAAGCGAATATCGAATAAAAATGAGCGGCCCTTCGCATTTGCGAAGGGCCGCTGTGCTTTGCGCGGTTTAGAACATTTTGATGTACGCATCGCGGTCCGGGCCGACGGAGACGTACTTGATGCGGCAGCCGACGGCAGCCTCCAGATAGTGCACGTAGTCGAGCGCCTCCTTCGGCAGGTCGCTGATCGTGCGGCAGCCGGAGATGTCGCAGTGGAAGCCGGGCAGATACTCATAAATGGGCTTTGCCTTGGCCAGCTTCACGCCGATGGGGAAGCGGTCCACGCGCTCACCGTCGATGTCGTAGGCGACGCACACGGGGATCTTGTCCAGATAGGACAGCACGTCGAGCTTTGTCAGCGCGATGCTCGTGCAGCCTGTCTCTTATACACATCTCCGAGCCCACGAGACACTGAGCGATCTCGTA
>ENA-UAKS01000856-UAKS01000856.1-human-gut-metagenome-genome-assembly--contig:-NODE-856-length-10382-cov-7.670572_pt1 | contig 10382 bp, 5 predicted proteins | sample MGYA00243692_ERZ654452 | MGnify/ENA primary metagenome ERZ654452 (study PRJEB26926, sample SAMN06164442) | human gut metagenome | biome: ENVO:00009003; feature: ENVO:2100002; material: ENVO:00002003...
ACAGACAGACAGACAGACAGACAGACAGACAGACAGACAGACAGACAGACAGACAAGTAAAGTCTGTCCTTTTTCAGTAAATAAAATGTTTAATAGCACTACTGTATCTTTTCATAGATATGGTGGTGCTTTTTGCGTTTTTAAAGGTGTGTCAACGAAAACTGTATTGATATATGGTGTCTTTGTATAAAGCTTGCAAGTGAGAAAGGAGAACGAGAAAAGGAATGAACCAAAGAAGTTTAATGAAACGAGTCAGTGCTGTATTGATGGCAGCTGCATTGACAATTTCTACTTTTCCGCAATTTCATACAAATGTTTATGCAGCGGAAAATCAGTTGCCGACAAAAGAACAGTTTGCAACTGCGGAAGAATTAAAGACATTTGATACAAATGATCAAGATGGAAAAAATCCGGCAAAGGTTTATTTTGGTAACAACGATCAACAGTGGTGGATTGCAGGAAGTCAGAATGAAAATGTGACATTGTTTGCAGCAAGCCCGTTAGAAATAAGCGTACAATTTAATCCAAATAAAGATGAAAGAGAATATAACGGACAAACTGTTTATTCAAACCATTATGGAGCGAGTGATATTAAAGGTACTGTGAAAGGATTGGAAACATCGTATTTCACACATGCAGAACAAGTCTTGATGAATGAAACAACCATTCATACAAACGATACGAAAAATAGTAGTGTATATTCAACAACTGATAAATTATATCTTGCGTATGGAGAGTATTATTATGATGGCCAATATATCACAGTAGGAACAAATAGTTCAGATAATGATATTCAACAGTTGAGTAACGGTCTTCGTGTTGATAAGAGTTACTGGGGAAACAGTGGTCATTTGTGGCTTCGCGCGCCGCACATGACATATAATAATAATGCGCTGGTTGCGAGGTCGGGCAAACGTGTGCTCAACACCGATGTCGACAGTAGAGGTGCGCTGGTGCCCGCTTTTGAACTGAATCTGTCATCTGTCATCTTTGCATCTGCTGCGCCAGCAGCAACATCTGAGGGGACTTTAGCAACGAATGACGCATTTACATTGCGCCACAAATCTCAAACTGACATTGGAATTGCAACAATCAGTCAAGCAAAAGGAAGTATTGCAGTAACAGATGTTACAAATGAGAATACATATATTGTCGTACAGAACAGTCAAGGTGCATGGGCTAAAAAAGTATCAAGTAATGATGTAGTATTTGCTAGTGACATAGATTCTTCCTTAACTTCCTTTGAAAACTGTAAAATTTGGCTGGAAACAACAAGCGATGGAATTACTTATGCAGAGGAAGCGACACAAGGAAGCGGACATAATGTGAAAGTAAATGTTGGAGAAAATTTGACAGTAACTGACGGAAATACCTTACAAGCTAATGTGTCTGGTAATATCACAGAGATTACAATTACAGTAAATGACGGATATTATCTTCCAGATGGTTATACAGATACTATTCAAGGCTTGAATGGGTTAAACGTAAAAGATGTTACTCAAAACGGTTTTACTATTACAGGTACCCCGACAAGTGATGTCAATATTACACTTCCGGCAGTAGGTAAAGAATACTTTACTGTTGAGGGCGGTGTTCGCAATCAAGAGTGGACATATTCCAATGGTGTTCTAACAATTCAAAAGCCTGGGGATTATAAAATTAGCGCTGACGGAAGCGAAAGTAATAATCGTATCGTAGTTGCTGAAGAATTTAAAAGCGGTAATATCACGATTGAGAATATTAATCTTAAAGTAGGTTATAATATAAGCCCATTCGAAGTAAATAATACTGTTGATTTAACTATTATCTTATCAGGTAATAATAAATTATATTCTGAAGCAATAAGAGCAGGAATTGAATTTAATGATAGTACGACAGGACATTTGACAATAGATGGTACAGGGGCTTTAGAAATCCGAACATCAGAAGGTGGTGCGGCTATTGGTGGAGCTCCACATAAATCTGGGAATAATATTACTATTAAAAACGGAAATATTAAATTGGACGCATTTGGACAAGTAGCAAACCAGCCTGGAGCCGCTGGAATTGGCGGTGGTTATCAAGGGTCCGCGAATAATTTAGTCATTGATGGAGGAAATATTAAAGCTTTAAGTGGATTATATAGTGCGGCTATTGGTGCTGGAGCAGACAATGCATATGGCGATATTACAATCAATGGCGGAACGATCATCGCGGAAACTTCGCAAGGTGGTGCGGCTATTGGAAGTGGATATAATTGTCAAAATCCGATTAAAATAACTATAAATGGTGGAAATATTACTGCTAATGCTAAACAATATGCTGCTGACATTGGTAGTGGTGCTGACCAAGCAAGTGAAATTAACATTAACGGCGGGACAATTACTTGTGAAACAGTAGGTGTCGGAGGTTCTAATGATAATGTTGTTATTCGCGGCGGAAGTATTAAGTCTCCAGTGATTAGTTTAGAAAATAAACCTGCACTAAATGACAAAGGCGAACAGTTATATCCTATTACAATCATGAATGAATCTGGTTTAAATGAAATCAGTATCGATGGCGCTCAGTTTACGAAAGATGGTAACCATATTTCTAATAATATAGAGGATTCTGCATTCTACTTATATTTAACTGAAGAAGATCATAAAGTAAAAATTGGAGATAAAGAATTTGTTGCTGTTTGGGATAATGATAGCAAACAGTTTATTCAAAAAGATTATCCTTTGTCGCCACAAGATATTCAAATAGAAAAGGTTTATAAAGATAGAATTGTTATAAAATCTATCGAAGAATCCGTATATGGAAAAGCGGAATATAGTTTAGACGGAAAAAATTATCAAGAAAGCAACATGTTTACCGGATTAGAAGCAGATACAGAATATACGGTGTATGTCAGATATAAAGGAAACAACAGCTATGTTCCTTCAAAACCGGTATCTGTTACGACGAAAACACTAAAAGATGGTAATGGAATCGTCAAAGAACCTTCTGTAAAACCTACTGTCTATCACGATGGATTAAAATTATCTGATGTTAAATTACCGAACGGTTGGAAATGGGAAAATGAAGAGACTTCTTTATTTGCCGGTACAAAAAATCACTCTGTTCTGTTCGATACAACAAATTATGAAGCAGAATATGATTTCACAGGTGTTGATGGGTATAGTGCCGATAATCATGTTATCCAAAGAACAGTAGAAGTAGAAGTTCAAAAAGCCGAAACGGTAATCAATGTGCTTACCGATAGCATGGATAAAGACTATAATAAAAATCCAGTAAATGCTCCGGAAGTAGAAGTCATCGGGAATACGAATAGTCCTACATTTGAATGGTTTGTAATTGATAGTGATGGAACATCATGGTTAGAGTGTGATGAAGCACCTAAAAATGCCGGTAAATATAAAGTTGTGATAAAGGTTGCAGCTGATGATAATTATAAATCAGGAGAAAAGGAAGTTTTATTTAATATATCAAAAGCTGATAATGAATTAACTGTTTCCCTAAATGATTGGGTCTATGGAGAAAAGGCAAATACTCCAAATGTTACGGCAAAATTCGGGGATATAGAAGATGTTGTATATACATACAGTTCTGAAGAAAATGGAAAATATACGACTGATATTCCGACAAATGTTGGAACATGGTATATCAAGGCTACGTTAAAAGGGACTGATAATTATAACGATGTTACAGTGATAGAAAACTTTAATATTAGTAAAGCTACAAATACTTGGAAAGAAGACCTATCTATCACAGGCTGGACATATAATGAAAAGGCAAATACTCCAACTGCTAAAGCACAGTTTGGAGAGGTTACATTCACATATAGTAGTGAAGAAAACGGTACTTATACAAGTAAAGTACCAAAGAATGCCGGAACATATTATGTAAAGGCTAGTGTAGCAGGAACAAAGAATTATACAGGTCTAGAGTCTGTTATATCATTTACCATTGCAAAAGCGGATACAACACTTACCTTTGAAAAAGAAAACATTGATAAAACTTATGATAAGAATGCAATCTCTGAACCAATGGTAACAAAAAATGGTAGCGGTAATGATATTGTATTTGAATGGTATATTGCTGACGGAAACGGTTGGCAAAAACTTGATAATGCGCCATCTGATGTAGGTGCGTATAAAGTCGTTGCCAGCGTAAAAGAGGACACAAACTACAATGGAGCAAGTATTGAAAAAGAGTTCTCTATCAGTATGGCAGATAACAAATGGACAAAAGAATTATCTATTAAAGATTGGACTTATGGAGAAACAGCAAGTGCTCCAAGTGCTGCGGCAAAATATGGAGATGTAGTATATACTTACAGCAACAGTAAAGATGGTACTTATACAAGTGATGTACCGGTAAATGCTGGAACATGGTATGTTAAGGCAAGCGTGGCAGAAACAGCCAACTATGCAGGCTTAGAGTCTGCTCCGGTATCTTTTGAAATCAAAAAAGCCGACAGTTCCATTAAATTCAAAGATAGTGTTGCTTTGGATAAAGTGTATGATACCAATGCTGTTGTCGTAACAGAAGAACAAGTTGAAAAAACAGGTAGTACAGGAACAGTTTCCTTTACTTTTGAAAAGAAAGTCAATGATGAATGGAAAACTGTTGAATCGGCAACAGAAGTTGGTACATATCGCGTAACTGCTACATTAGCTGAAGATAACAACCATACTTCTGTAACATCAAAGCCACTAGAATTTACAATCACTAAAGCCAATAGTGCTGTTACCATTACTACACCATCTCTTGATAAAGCATATGATGGAAATGCAGTAACTACTCCTGAATATACGATATCAGGAAGTGATGGAAACGTAACAATCAAATGGCAGGAAAATACAGGTTCAGTTGATACTCCAAAATGGGAAGATTTGAAATCTGCACCAAGCACAGTTGGAACTTACCGAGTAGTTGTAGAACTTGCCGGAAATGACAATTACAATCCTGCAAGTACAACATCAGACTTTGTAATTTCACAGGCAACAAACACTTGGACAGAAGAACTTTCTATCACAGGCTGGACATACAATGAAAAAGAAAATGTTCCAACTGCTAAAGCACAGTTTGGAGATGTTACATTCACATATAGCAGTGAAGAAAACGGTACATATACAAATGAAGTACCAAAGAATGCCGGAACATATTATGTAAAGGCAACTGTGGCAGGAACTGAAAATTATACAGGTTTAGAGTCTACACCAGTAGCGTTTGAAATTGCAAAAGCAATTCCTGCATATGAGAAAGTAACAGGTCTTGTACTTGGACAAGGACAGGCGCTAAGTAAAATTGAATTGCCGGAACAGTTCAAATGGGTTGATGAAACAATGACTGCTGATGAATTAGGAACACATACATTTAAGGCAGTCTATACACCGGAAGATACAGCTAACTATCAGACAATCGAGGTTGAGATTGAAGTAGAGGTTGTTCCTACACCGGTAGCAATCAATCATGTGCCAACAATCAATGCAAGTGATAAGACAATCGCAGTTGGCGACAAGTTTGCTCCATTGAAAGATGTAACGGCAAACGATAAAGAAGATGGCGACCTAACATCTAAAATTAAGGTAATCAAAAATACCGTTGATACAAAGAAAGCAGGAACTTATGAAGTTACATATCAGGTAACAGACAGTCAAGGAGCTTCTATTACAAAGACTATTAAAGTAACTGTTAAGGCTGCACCGGTCAATCCAGGTAAAGATAAACCGGATAATGATAAAAATAACGGAAGTGTTGAAACCGGAGACAGAACAAATCTTCTATTGTGGGAAGTCATGTTGATCGGTTCAAGTATCATTCTGTTATACAGTTTGTATCGTAAAAAGAGAAAAACACAATAACAACTTATGAGGGTAGTTGCCTAAATACAGGCGCTGCCCTCTTTTCAAAAGAAAAAGGAATGAATGGCTATGAGAGAACCCACCCCTAACGAGAAAAAATGTTTTTCTTGTTTCTGATGTAAAATCAGACAGTGGTTTTCCCATGCACAAAACGACGAAGTCCAGTAAAACAAATACGTTTTATTGGACTTTTTTCGTATTTCAAAAGCTTTTTTCAACTTTGTTTCAAATTTTGTATTCAAATCACGCCTCGCTGTTGAGTGTTGGTGCGGAAAGAGGGAGATACCGATTTTCGCTATATGCAGAGAGGGGGTGTGATGATATGAAACCTGCTTCTTTTGAAACAGCAATTCGATTGCAGTTTGATACGCTGGTAAAACGTGTGATTGATTGTACTGTGAAGAATTATGAAAAAGAGTTAAATCGTCGTTCCAAACGCGAAGTTCTTTTTTGTGAATTACCGGAGATTGTCGTTCAATCCTTTGCAATCGAAGATGAATATGACCTTATAGAAAAAATTAGTTTTGTTGCTTGCGGTATTGAAATCTTAGTGCAGAAAAGTGAACTTTCCCAAGCATTAGAAAAACTGCCGGAAATTAAACGAAATGTACTTCTTCTATCTTACTTTGAAGAACTTTCAGACCAAACCATTGCAGAACTGATGGACGTAACAAGGAATGGAATTTACAAGCGCAGGCAATCAGCTCTGCAGTTAATGAGAGAACTATTACAGGAGGAAGAATGACATGGCAAAGAGTGTTGATAAATGCCCTGCCTATCGGACAATTTCCGCTGCATGTGATGGTAGCGAGAAGTCTATGGATAAATTGCTGAAATTCTATGACGCATACATATCCAAAGCAAGCCTTCGACCATTATATGACGCTTACGGAAATGTTTATATTGCGGTGGATATGGAACTCAAAGGACGTATCCGTGAGGCAATCATGCAGATGGTAAAAAATTTTGATATGGAAATAAAATAAACAACTAACAGGGACATGATTTGAATATTCCCTCTTTCCTGTCCCTACTTATAAATGTTTGCCATCTTATGAAAGTCTATTGAAATCAATAGGTTTTCATAGGCTGACAAGCCGATTGTTCTTTGACAACTGAATAAAGCAGACAGGCACGTTTGCTGTGCAGTGAGCCATCAGATTTTATACGCCATGACCTTTTTATAAAAAGTGAGCGAACCCTATATTGATCTGGGAACAGCCTTTGGAAAAGTTGTTCTGCCACGACCTGTACAGCAGGATAATGATATGCCCGCATGGCGCGGTTCTGCCCATAAGAATGGGAATAGTTGAGATACTAGCGGAGCTTTCCAAAGCCGTCTGTCTGTTTAAAAAACATATCACGAAACTAACTTCTTATGTGTTATACTTAGAGTACAGATTTTAATATTGAAAATATGTTAATACGGGAGTTGAACGTGATGAAGATATTGTATGTTACCGATTTACATGGAGATAAAGAAAAGTACAAAAAGACGTTGGAGATTGCCATTGAAAAAGGAATCAGTGTGATTGTTAATGGTGGAGATATGTTGCCAAAGCAGTGTAACAGACATTTGGAACAACCAGTTTTTATCAAAGGATTTTTAAGAAAATACTTCAAAGAATTGCAGGAACAGGACATCAGGTATCTTGCCATGCTTGGAAATGATGATTTACTAGCTGTTGATGAATTGTTTGATACAGTTTGTAATGAATTTCCAAATGTTTACAATATGGCAGGAAGAAAAGTGGATATTAACGGATTTGAATTTATAGGTATGAACTTTATACTAGACCACCCTTTCGGTTGTAAGGACAGAGTGATTACTGAAAAGGATTATATCCCACAAAGACAGTTGAGCGCTGTTGCAGGAACTTCTAATGAATATGATTATGACAGAATTTATAATTGGCTAGAATATTCAAAAACAGAATTACCTTATATGTGTGATGTGCTTAATCAGTTACCAAAATCAAACAATACACAGAAAACTGTGTATATCATGCACATGCCACCGGCAAGATTACGATTGGGACAGTTGCTTTATCAGGACTTGGATATAGGCTCTGTCGATATTTACAATTTCTTAAAGGAAATGCAACCATTGTTTTCTCTACATGGACATATACACGAAAGTCCAGATACCGAAAAAGGAAAATGGTGCAATCAGATAGACAACACGATTTGTATTCAAACAGGGCAGACAGAATTATTTGATAGTGAGATGATCTATGCGGAAATTGATTTACAACATCAGGAATTTAAGCGAGAAGTAATCAAAGTGAAATAAGCAAGAGGAACACCGGAAACGGTGTTTTTTCTTGGCTCGAAATGAGGTGTAGCAATGGAACAAAAAATAAAACAGGATAGTTTGAAGATAAAAGATACAACATTTTATATCACTTCTGTTTTCTCTGGAACAGTAGATTTGCAGTCTTTGATAAAGAGATTGATACGAAGTGAGATTGAACAGAAAAACGGAGTGCATTAAAAAAACAGCAGAACAAACGGCTGATATATAGGCGAAAGCGTGTTATAATTGAATAGTAAAAAGATGTTTGTTTGCTGTTGGAAAGGAGCAGAAATGTTAAAACAGCAGACAAGATTAAGAGTTAGATTATATGCACGTTTATCCAAAGATGATGGAGACGCTGATAAGGAAAGCAACAGTATTAAAAATCAGTTGCAGATGTTACGCTATAACGCAAAAGAAAAAGGATTTATCGTTGTTGGCGAGTATGTAGATGACGGTTATTCAGGAACAACATTCAATAGGCCAGACCTAAACCGTATGATAAAAGACGCTATGGAAGATACGGAACCTAGCGGAATTATGGTAAAAGATATGTCAAGATTTGGACGTAACAATGCCATGTTTATGTATTATGTGGAAGAAATCTTCCCGAACAAAGATATTTTGTTTATCGCATTGAATGATGATGTTGATACAAGATTTGATGAAAATGAGATGATGCCTTTTAAGTCAATTATGAATGAATATTATGCTCGTGATACATCAAAGAAAATCCGAAGCGTTAAGAAAACAACGGCATTAAATGGCGGTTTCTGTGGTTCATTTGCTCCGTATGGATATAGATTAGACCCGAAGAATAAACAGAAGCTATTGATTGATGAAGAAACAGCGCCTATCGTCAAGCGTATCTTTGAATTATCAAAACAAGGAAATGGTATTCATCAGATCGCCAGAATATTGTGTGAAGATGGAATTTTAATTCCGAGAGCATACAGGGCAATGAAAAACGGTACTTTAGAAACAAGCACAGGCTTTAAGTTCCCTACGGACTGGGTAGCAAAAAATGTGAAAATGATTTTAGAAAATCAAGTATATCTTGGACACATGGTTTCTCATAAGACACAGACAAAATCATTTAAGAACAGAAAACTGGTGGCTGTTCCAAAAGAAGAATGGATTGTTGTAAAAAATACACATGAGCCTATCATTGATGAAGATACCTTTGAATTGGTACAAAAATTCATCAGTGTAAAGAAACAGCCTAACAAAACTAAAAAGCCGAATATGTTTGTAGGACTTGTGAAGTGTCCGGATTGTGGGCGCAATATGGCATTGAGTGGACGTGCCGACGGTACCAGATGGCTACGTTGCAGAACTTATACAAGAAATACAAACCTGTGCACTTCACATACCATATCGGTTAGTGCCTTACAGCAGATAGTAATGAATGATATTCAAAAGCATATAAAAAACATGGAAGCCTTAGGCGATCAGTTTCTCGAAGAAATGAAAGAATTGAGTGAAAAAGGTGGAAATGAAAAAATTCAGCACTTAAAACAAAGTTTAGAAGTTGCTGAAAAAAGGATTGAAGAAATAGACAATGTTATTATGAAATTGTTTGAACAAAACGCTTTAGGTAAGATTTCTGATGAACGCTTTGAAAAGATGTCTATATCATACGAGAATGAACAAAGCGAATTGAAGTTGAAAAGAAATGACTTAAAGGATAAAATCGAGTCAGAAGAAAAGAAAACCCAAAGTACCAACCAGTTTTTAGAAACTATTCGTAAGTATGAAAATGTAACAGAATTAAATCGTGCTATGTTGGTGGAACTGATAGACAGCATTTATGTGTATCAGGCAGAGGGAACAGGACAAGAAAAGACTCAAAAGGTGGAAATCAATTACAGATTTCTAGCAGGTTCTCAATGTGGTATTGCATGATGGTAATGGCAGAGTATCCAGATTATTATCATTGTTTTTACTTTATAAAAGTGGATATGATGTTGGAAAATATGTATCCTTTGAGGAACAAATCAATGACTCAAAGGATTTTTACTACGAGGCATTGCAGGAGTCATCTATAGGATGGCATACAAATGAGAATTCATATTTTGAATATATGAAAAATTTTCTGTCTATGCTCTATAAATGTTACAAAGAATTGGACAAAAGATTTTCTACTGTAAATGGGAAAAAACTTAAAAAAACAGAAAGAGTTGAGCAGACAGTTTTAAACAGCGTGCTTCCGGTCTCAAAAGCCGAAATCTGTGATATCCTTCCTGATGTGAGTC
>ENA-UAKS01000858-UAKS01000858.1-human-gut-metagenome-genome-assembly--contig:-NODE-858-length-10374-cov-5.468844_pt1 | contig 10374 bp, 5 predicted proteins | sample MGYA00243692_ERZ654452 | MGnify/ENA primary metagenome ERZ654452 (study PRJEB26926, sample SAMN06164442) | human gut metagenome | biome: ENVO:00009003; feature: ENVO:2100002; material: ENVO:00002003...
CGAGATCGCTCAGTGTCTCGTGGGCTCGGAGATGTGTATAAGAGACAGTCGTTGGGCGAAGCAGCGTTCGCTGCCGCGTACTGCCGGACATAAGGCGGGGGCCGAGGTGTTCCGCGATATTGCTACCTATTGCAGGGAGTTGGGTGTGGCATATCTGACGGTGTATGCGTTCTCCACGGAGAACTGGAAGCGGCCGCCCGAGGAGGTCAGCGCCATCATGGGCCTTTTGAAGCAATACCTGCTGGAGGCCATGGACACCATGGAGCGGGACAACATCCGGCTGAAATTCTTCGGGGACCTGTCTGCCATCGCGCCGGAATTGCAGGAGCTGGCGGAGGAGACGCGGGAGATCAGCGGGCACTACGACGGGTTCCAGGCCAACATCTGCCTGAACTACGGCGGACGGGCCGAGATCCTGCGGGCTGCCCAGCGGTGCGCCGAGGCGGGAGAGGACTGGACGGAGGAGAACTTCGGGAAGTACCTGTACTCCGCCGGCATCCCTGACCCGGAGCTTATCATCCGGCCCAGCGGCGAGCTGCGGCTCAGCAATTTCCTGCTGTGGCAGTGCGCGTACAGCGAGTTTTATTTCTGCGATACCCTGTGGCCTGACTTCACCCGCGCAGAGCTGGACAAGGCCATCATCGCATATCAGAAGCGGGACCGCCGATTCGGCGGCGTGAAGTGAGGAGATATCCATGAAACAGAGAATTTTGGTGGCCGTGGTGGGAGTACCGGCCCTGCTGGCCGTGCTGTGCGCCGCGCCGGACTGGGCTACGCTGGCCCTGCTCATGGGACTGTGCATTATCGCCAGCCATGAGCTGTTGGCGGCGGTGCTGCCGCCGGAAAAGACACGGCGCTGGTGGGGCCTTGCGGCCACGCTGGCGGTGTTCGTGGTGGCCAACGTGTATTTCAGTCATGAGCGCTTCGCCGGCACGGCGGCGGCGGGGCTGATGCCCTGGCTGGTGGCGGCACTGGTGGTGGTGTTGTTTCTGTGCATGGTGCTGGAGTACGGCAAAAAAGAGGAGATGGATTTCACGGCGCTGTGCGCCATCCTGGTGGCCGGCGCGGCCATCCCGCTGGCTCTCAGCTGCCTGCTGCGGCTGCGGATGCTGGAGCACGGCGCGGGGCTGGTGCTGATCCCGCTGGTGGCGGCGTTCATGAGCGACACCATGGCCCTGTTCGGCGGCATGCTGTTCGGCAAGACGAAGCTGGCGCCGGTGGTGAGTCCCAAAAAGACCCGCGAGGGCGCGGTCAGCGGCCTTGTGGGCGGCATGGTGGGCATGGTGCTGTACCGCATCATCTTCTTCCTATGCACGGAGGTGCCGCTGCACATCGGCTGGTGCGTGCTGCTGGGTCTGGTGGGCGCGGTGCTGGGGCAGCTGGGCGATCTCAGCTTCTCCTGCGTCAAGCGGCAGTACGGCATCAAGGACTACGGACGGCTGCTGCCGGGGCACGGCGGCGTACTGGACCGGTTTGACAGCGTGATCTTTGCCGCGCCGGTGATCTGGATGATCGTGAACGCGGTGGCGCTGTATTGAGAAAGTGCATCGAGGATATATCTATGACGAAAACCATATCCCTGCTGGGCGCCACAGGGTCTATCGGACGGCAGACGCTGGCCGTGGCGCAGGAGCTGGGACTTTCCGTGGCGGCGCTGACCGCCAACCGGCAGGTGGACCTGCTGGAGCAGCAGGCGCGGCAGTTCAGGCCGCGCCTTGCCGTGCTGTATGACCCTGCGGCGGCCAAGGAGCTGCGGGAACGCCTGCGGGGCACCGGCATCGAGGTGATGGAGGGGCCGGAGGGCCTCACCGCCGCGGCCACGCTGCCGGAGGCGGACACGGTGGTGACGGCGGTGATGGGCAGCGTGGGACTGGCACCGACGCTGGCGGCCATCATGGAGAAAAAGCGCATCGCCCTGGCCAACAAGGAGACGCTGGTGTGCGCCGGTGAGCTGGTGATGTCTGCGGCCCGTGAGACGGGGGCGGAGATCGTGCCGGTGGACTCGGAACACAGCGCCATCTTCCAGTGTTTACAGGGCTGCCGCGACCGCGGCGAGGTGCGGCGGCTGCTACTGACCTGCTCCGGCGGGCCGTTTTTCGGCCGGAGCTTCGATGAGCTGGAGCATGTGACGGCGGCGGACGCCCTGAAGCACCCCAACTGGACCATGGGGGCAAAGATCACCATCGACTCGGCTACCCTGATGAACAAGGGGCTGGAGATCATAGAAGCCATGCGGCTGTACGGCCTGCCGGCGGAGCAGGTGGAGGCGGTGATCCACCGCCAGAGCATCGTCCACTCGCTGGTGGAGTTCCGCGACGGGGCCATGCTGGCCCAGTTGGGCACGCCGGATATGAAGCTGCCCATCCGGTACGCCATGACGTATCCCTATCGGGCGGAGACACCGGACAGGCGGCTGGATCTGCTGTCCTGCGGCGCACTGACGTTCAGCGCACCGGACATGGAGGCGTTCCCCTGCCTGCGCATCGCGCAGCAGTGCGCGGCGGCGGGCGGCACGGCCTGCGCCGTGATGAACGGCGCCAACGAGGCGGCGGTGCAGCGGTTTTTGCAGGGCGAGATCGGATTCAACGACATCCCGCGGCTGGTGGAGAAGGCACTGTCCAAGGTGCCGGTGATATATCGGCCGAGCCTTGCGGATATACTGGAGGCAGACAGAATGGCCCGTCAGGCCGTGCTGTAAGGCGCACAGCGCCATAAAGGAGTTGTGGGAATGGTATATATCTTAGCGGCCATACTGGTGTTCGGCGTGCTCATCGCCGTCCACGAGCTGGGGCATTTCATGGCGGCCAAGGCCTGCGGCGTGCGGGTCAACGAGTTTTCCATCGGCATGGGGCCCGCCCTGTGGAAGAAGCAGAAGGGGGAGACGCAGTACTCCCTGCGGCTGTTTCCGGTGGGCGGTTTCTGTGCCATGGAAGGCGAAGAGGAGGACTCCGATGATCCGACGGCCCTGAACAACCAGGGCTTCTGGGCCAAGCTGCTGATCTTCGCGGCAGGCGCGGCCATGAACTTCATTGCGGGACTGCTCATTATCCTGGTACTGTACGCCGATGCCCAGGCGTTCTACGTGCCGGTGGTGGCGGGCTTTGCCGACGGCTGCCCGCTGGAGAGCGCTGACGGCTTGCAGGAGGGCGACCGGCTGCTGCGCATTGACGGCGAGAAGGTGTACGTATACAGCGACATCAGCCTGCTGATGGGGCTGAACAAGACAGGCGCCTTCGACTTGCAGATAGAGCGGAACGGGGAGGTCATCACCCTCCGCGATTTCACCATGGAGCGGCGGGAGTACACCGACCAGAACGGCAAGGCCTACACGGGCTACGGCCTGTACTTCGGGGCGGAGGAGGCCACGCTGGGCAGGAAGCTGTCCTATTCGTGGAACAACGCCATGGACTTTGCGCGACTGGTGCGTCTGAGCTTACAGATGCTGGTGACCGGTCAGGCGGGGGTAAAGGATCTCAGCGGGCCGGTGGGCATCGTGTCCACCATGACCCAGGTGGGCGAACAGGCGGCCACCACCCGGGCGGCGGTGGAGAACATCGCCTATCTGGCGGCGCTGATCGCCGTGAACCTGGCGGTGATGAACTTGCTGCCCCTGCCGGCGCTGGATGGCGGCAAGATCTTCTTTCTGGTCATCAACGCCGTCAGCATGCAGCTGTTCAAAAAGCAAATACCGGCGAAATACGAGAACTACATCCACTTTGCGGGATTGATCCTGCTGCTGGCGCTGATGGCGGTCATCACGTTCAGCGATGTGTGGAAGCTGATACACTGAGAGGGGATACAATGAGCAGACAGATCATGGTGGGCGGTGTGGCCGTGGGCGGCGGCGCACCGGTGAGCATCCAGTCCATGTGCAACACCGCCACGGAGGACGTGGAGGCCACGGTGCAGCAGATCCTGCGGCTGGAGCAGGCGGGGTGCGAGATCATCCGCGTGGCGGTCCCCACGGAGGAGGCGGCACGGGCCGTGCCGGCCATCAAGGCCCGCATCCACATCCCGCTGGTGGCGGACATCCATTTCGACTATAAGCTGGCGCTGCTGTGCGCGGAGGGCGGCATCGACAAGATCCGCATCAATCCGGGCAACATCGGAGCCAAAGAGCGGGTGCGGGCCGTGGCGGATGCCTGCCGCGAGCGGGGCATCCCCATCCGCATCGGCGTCAACGGCGGGTCACTGGAAAAAGATCTGCTGGTCAAGTACGGCGGCGTGACGGCGCAGGCGCTGGTGGACAGCGCCATGGGGCATGTCCGGCTGCTGAATGACTGTGGCTTCAACGACATCTGCATCTCCGTGAAGTGCTCCCGCGTGCCGGTGAATATGGCAGCGTATCGGATGCTCCATGAGCAGACGGACTACCCGCTGCACCTGGGCGTCACGGAGGCGGGCACACCGGAGATGGGCGTGCTGAAATCCGCCATCGGCATCGGCGGCCTGCTGTGCATGGGCGTGGGCGACACCCTGCGGGTGAGCCTGACAGCGGACCCGGTGGAGGAGGTCATCGCCGCCAAGCGTATTTTGCAGGCGGCAGGCATCCGCCGCAGCGGCCCGGACCTCATCTCCTGTCCCACCTGTGGCCGGACGAAGTACGATATGATCCCCATCGCGCGGGAGGTGGAGCGGCGGCTGAAGGACTGTGCCAAGCCCATCACCGTGGCGGTGATGGGGTGCGTGGTCAACGGGCCGGGCGAGGCGTCCGGCGCGGATGTGGGCATCGCCGGAGGAAAGGGCGAGGGCCTGCTGTTCGCCAAGGGGAAGATTTTGCGGAAGGTGCCGCAGGAGCAGCTGGTGGACGCGCTGTTTCAGGAGATCGACAAACTGTAAGGTGAGAAAATGGCGGAAAGATTACCGTTTTTTACATTATTTGAGAGCTTTCAGGCACCGCGGCAGCTGCGGCTGCTGCTGCACGACGCCTACGTCACCGGCGGCGCGCTGGATCGGGAGGCCCGTACCATCGAGGTGCAGGCCGTCAGCAGCGAAACAGTGCCGGAGGCGGCGGTGACATCGCTGGAGCACATGCTGGCCCAGCAGTACGACCTGCGGCGGGTACAGCTGCGGTTCAGCGCGCCGGCTGCTGCCGGAAAGAGCGGCAGCGACCTGCTCTACGGCAAGGAGATCAAGGGCCGCGTGGTGCCGGTGGGGGAGCTGAACCTGAAGATGGGCTCCGCTGTGGTGGAGGGCCGCGTGTTCGGTATGGAGTGCTATGAGACACGGCGGCCAGGTCAGTGGTGCATGAACTTCGACATGACCGATGAGCACGGTTCCGTCTCCGTGCGGAAGTATATGGACGAGAAGGAGGCCAGGGTACTGGGCGGCGCTGTCAGCGACGGCATGTGGCTGCGGGTGCAGGGCAAGCTGGCGCTGAGCTTCGACGGCAAGGACGTACAGCTCCAGCCGGTGAGCATCATGCGCATCCAGCATCAGGGCCGGAAGGATACCGCGCCGGAGAAGCGGGTGGAGCTGCACCTGCATACCCAGATGAGCACCATGGACGCCATCACCGATGTGGGCAAGGTGGTGGCGCAGGCGGCATCGTGGGGACACCCTGCCATCGCCATCACGGATCATGGCACAGTGCAGGCATTCCCCAAGGCCCGGGACGCCGGCAAGAAGGGAAAGATCAAGATCCTCTACGGTGTGGAGGGCTATTTTGTCAACAATCTGGACGACCGCATCGACGTACACGGTGAGCAGGATCAGGATTTCGCCGACGAGATCGTGTGCTTCGACATCGAGACCACGGGCCTGAAGGTGCGGCGGGAGGCCATCACCGAGATCGGTGCGGTGGTGCTGAAGAACGGGGAGATCACGGAGCGGTTTCAGACCTTCGTGAACCCCAACCGGCGGCTGACGCCGGAGATTATCGGCCTTACCGGCATCACCGACGCCATGCTGGCCGACGCACCCCAGCTGAAGGAGGCACTGACGGCGTTTTTGCAGTTCGTGAACGGGAGACCGCTGGCGGCCCACAACGCGGAGTTCGACATCAGCTTCATCCGCGAGGGGTGCCGGAAGGTGGGGCTGGAGTTCGACCCCACCTACGTAGACTCCCTTATCCTGGCGCAGAACCTGCTGCCGGAGCTGCACAAGTACAAGCTGGACATCGTGGCGGAGCATCTGGACCTGCCCGCCTTCAACCACCACCGTGCCTCCGATGACGCGGCCATGGTGGGGTATATGCTCATCCCGTTTTTTGAGAAAATGCGCAGGGAGATGGGCATCCACCGGCTCCAGCAGATCAACGGGGAGATGCTGAAGCTGCGGCCGGAGGGCGGAAAGAGCAACCGCCACCCCAAGCACATCATCATTCTGGCCAAGAACAAGCTGGGTCTGAAGCACCTGTACCAGCTGATCTCGGCGTCCAATCTGAAATATTTCAAGCGCGTGCCCATCATTCCCAAGACGGAGCTGGCGGCCCATCGGGAGGGGCTCATCATCGGCTCGGCCTGCGAGGCGGGCGAGCTGTTCCGCGCCGTGGCTGACGGCAGCAAGGACTGGGCGGAGCTGAAGCGCATCGCGTCGTTCTACGACTATCTGGAGATCCAGCCCATCTGCAACAACATGTTCATGCTTCGCAAGGGGGATGTCCAGTCGGAGGAGGAGCTGCGGGATTTCAACCGCACCATCGTCCGGCTGGGGCAGGAGCTGGGCAAGCCGGTGTGCGCCACCGGCGATGTGCATTTTCAGGAGCCGGAGGATGAGGTGTACCGCCACATCCTGCTGGCCAGCAAGAAGTTCCCCGATGCCGATGCACCGCTGCCCATCTACTTCAAGACAACAGACGAGATGCTGAAGGAGTTCGCGTACCTGGGGACAGAGACGGCCCACAAGGTAGTCATCGACGACCCGCGGCACATTGCCGACTGCATCGAGGATATCGAGCTGCTGCCACCGGGGCAGCTGTTCCCGCCGCGCCTGGAAAACTCCGAGCAGGAGCTGCACGACATGGTGTGGGACAAGTGCCATGAGCTGTACGGGGAGGAGCCGCCGCAGCTCATCGTGGACCGTCTGGACGTGGAGCTGAAAAGCATCCTGGGCAAGTACGATGTGGTGTATATGTCCGCCCAGAAGCTGGTGCAGCGCAGTCTGGAGAACGGCTATCTGGTGGGCTCGCGAGGCTCCGTGGGCTCCAGTCTGGTGGCGTACATGTCGGGCATCACGGAGGTGAACTCCCTGCCTCCCCACTACCGCTGCCCCAAGTGCAAAAATACGGAGTTCATCACAGACGGCAGCTACGGCTGCGGCGCGGACATGCCGGACAAGATATGCCCTGTGTGCGGGGAAAAGTACGTCAAGGACGGCTTTGACATCCCCTTTGAGACGTTCCTGGGCTACGGCGGCGGCAAGGTGCCGGATATCGACCTGAACTTCTCCGGCGAATATCAGGCCCGCGCTCACCAGCACGCTATCGAGATGTTCGGAAAGACCCAGGTGTTCCGCGCCGGCACCATCGGTACGCTGGCGGAAAAGACCGCCTTCGGCATGGTGAAAAAGTATCTGGAGGAGCGGGGACAGACGGCCTCCAACGCCGAGATGAACCGGCTGACCCAGGGCTGCGTGGGCGTGCGGCGCACCACCGGCCAGCACCCGGGCGGCCTGGTGGTGGTGCCGGACGACATGGACGTGGAGGATTTCACCGCTGTGCAGCACCCCGCCGACGATGCGGAGAGCGATACCATCACCACCCATTTTGAATACCACTGCATGGAGGATAACCTGCTGAAGCTGGACATGCTGGGACACGATGATCCCACCATGATCCGGATGCTGGAGGATCTCACCGGCGTCAACGCACGGGCTATCCCGTTGGACGACCCCGATACCATGAGCATCTTCACGTCCTCCAGGGTGCTGGGCTTCGAGAATGACGAGATCCTCGGCCCCACCGGCGCCGTGGCCATCCCCGAGTTCAACACCCGCTTCACCCGCGGCATGCTGATGGACACCCAGCCCAGGGATTTCAACACGCTGGTGCGTCTGTCCGGCTTCTCCCACGGCACCGACGTGTGGCTGGGCAACGCCAGGGAACTGATCGTCAGCGGCACCGCCTCCGTTCTGGAGACGGTGGGCTGCCGCGACGACATTATGCTGTACCTCATCTCCATGGGGCTGGACCCCAAGATGTCCTTCAAGATCATGGAAGCCGTCCGTAAAGGCAAGGTGAAGAAGGGCGGCTTTCAGGAGGGATGGGAGGAGGCCATGCGGGACCATCAGGTGCCGGACTGGTACATCGAATCCCTGGCCAAGATCGGCTATCTGTTCCCCAAGGCCCACGCCGTGGCCTACGTGATGATGGCGTTCCGCATCGCATGGTTCAAGGTGCATAGGCCGCTGGCGTTCTACGCCACATTCTTCTCCATCCGCGCCAAGGCGTTTGACGCCGAGTACTGCTGCGCCGGTCTGGACGCGGTAAAGCAGAAGATCAAGGAGATCGAAAACAACAAGGACGCCACCGATGTGGAGCAGAACCTGATGGTGACGCTGGAGGTGTGCTACGAGTTCTATCTGCGGGGCTTCCACTTTGATACCATCGACATCTACAAGTCCGACGCCACCCGCTTTGTGGTGACGGAGAACGGCCTGCTGCCTCCCTTCGTGACGGTACACGGCCTGGGCGAGTCGGCGGCGCTGGACACGGTGGAAAAACGGAAAGGCAAGACCTTTATCTCCGTGGAGGAGTTCGCCAATACGTGCAGCAAGCTGAGTAAGACCCACATCGAGCAGCTCAAGTCCCTGGGCGCGTTCGCCGGAATGGCGGACACCAGCCAGGTCAGCCTGTTCTGAGAAGTTGTGCCGGTATCGGTGCATTTTTCGTGAAATTTGGCATAATGACGAAAAACGGGACTTGACAATCGGCAAAAAAGCGATAAAATAGGGTGTAATATCGACATATGCGATGAGGGAAAAAAGACGAGGCAGGCCCGCCGAAAGAGAGCCGGCGGCTGGTGTGAGCCGGTGGGGGCGCTTCGTTGTACTGGCTCCGGAGCTTTCCGCCTGAACAGGGCGGAACGGCGGCGCACCGTTACCGGCGCGGCCCCTTGCAAGAGGGGAACTGAGCGCCGCACAGGCAACTGGCGGCGGGATCAGGGTGGTAACACGTGACATGCGTCCCTGACTGCGAAAGCAGTCAGGGACGTTTTTTTATCAGCAGTTAACAAAATTCAGATACAAGGAGAAGCGACATGTATTACGATTTTGCGGCCATTGAAAAGAAATGGCAGGCCAATTGGGAAAAAACCAAGCCCTATGCCGCCGTCACCGGCGACAAGCGCCCCAAGTTCTACGGACTCATCGAGTTCCCCTATCCCTCCGGTCAGGGCCTGCATGTGGGCCATCCCCGCCCCTTCACGGCCATGGACATCGTCACCCGCAAAAAGCGGATGGAGGGCTACAACGTGCTGTTCCCCATTGGCTTCGACGCCTTCGGCCTGCCCACGGAGAACTACGCCATCAAGAACCATATCCATCCGGCTGTGGTGACCAAAAACAATATCGCCAATTTCACCAGCCAGCTGAAGATGCTGGGCTACGGCTTTGACTGGGATCGCTGCGTGGACACCACCGACCCCGACTACTACAAGTGGACCCAGTGGATATTCCTGCAGATGTTCAAGCACGGTCTGGCCTATAAGACCACCATGCCTGTGAACTGGTGCACCAGCTGCAAGTGCGTGCTGGCCAACGAGGAAGTGGTCAACGGCGTGTGTGAGCGCTGCGGCAGCGATGTCATCCGCAAGGAGAAGAGCCAGTGGATGCTGAAGATCACCGCCTACGCCCAGCGCCTCATCGACGATCTGGAGGACGTAGATTTCATCGAGCGCGTGAAGATCCAGCAGCGCAACTGGATCGGCCGCTCTACCGGCGCCGAGGTGACGTTCCAGACCAACGTGGGCGACGAGGTGACGGTGTACACCACCCGTGCCGACACCCTGTTCGGTACGACTTACATGGTCATCTCTCCCGAGCATCCCATGCTGAAGAAGTGGCAGCCCCTGATCAAGAACTGGGACGCCGTGGAGGCGTATCAGGAGGAGGCGGCTCACAAGTCCGACTTTGAGCGCGGCGAGCTGAACAAGGAAAAGACCGGCGTGCGGCTGGAGGGTATTGAGGTCATGAACCCCGTGACCCATCAGGCCCTGCCCATGTTCGTGTCCGACTACGTCCTCATGGGCTACGGCACCGGTATCGTTATGGGCGTGCCCGGTCACGACCAGCGCGACTGGGAATTCGCCAAGAAGTTCGGTCTGCCCATCATCGAGGTGGTCAAGGGCGGCGATGTCACCAAGGAGGCCTTTGTGGCCAAGGACGACAGCGCCATCATGGTCAACTCCGGCTTCCTCAACGGCATGACCGTGAAGG
>ENA-UAKS01000860-UAKS01000860.1-human-gut-metagenome-genome-assembly--contig:-NODE-860-length-10354-cov-6.967570_pt1 | contig 10354 bp, 7 predicted proteins | sample MGYA00243692_ERZ654452 | MGnify/ENA primary metagenome ERZ654452 (study PRJEB26926, sample SAMN06164442) | human gut metagenome | biome: ENVO:00009003; feature: ENVO:2100002; material: ENVO:00002003...
CGAGATCGCTCAGTGTCTCGTGGGCTCGGAGATGTGTATAAGAGACAGGTATTCCGAGTTCCTTAACGATATGGCTGGACTCAATCGTATAAAACCAAGACCTGATACAGCATCAGAAATAGTCTTGAAGTTGTTTAGAACGATTTTGGAAGGAGAAGTAGACAAAGAAGAAACAACTTACATTTATACTACAAATGACGCTTCAATGCCTGTGTCTGCAGCAGCAGCTTCTATTCGTGAAATAGCTCCACTGCAAATTTTGGCAAAGAAACAGGATGTTAGCAGATGTGCAATCTTAGTGGAAGAACCTGAAGCTCATCTTCATCCACTCAAGCAACGTATGATGGCTGATATTATCGGTGCTCTTAGTCATAATGGGGCTATAATGCAAATAACTACTCATAGTGATTATTTCCTAAGGAGATTGAACGAGTTGATAATGTTTGCAAAAGCAAAAAAGACTACGGATGATCCAGATAAGCTTAGAACTCTTTCAGAGAAAGTGAATATTGTTGAGGATATGTCAATAGATGAGTCTATTATAGGCGCTTATTTGTTGCGAAAGCAAGCTGATAACACGTCAATTGCTGTAAAGCAAGACATAAGTAATGGTATTCCATTTGCTGCATTTAGAGATGCGATTTTGGACAACATGAATTATCAAGATATTTTAGGAGATTATTTACAAGATGTCACTGAGTAAAACATTTACAACAATATTCGATAAAGCCATAAGTAATGGGCATGCTCATGAATATAATAACAAATGGGTCGTTGAAGAACATGGACAAAGTGCTACAATGACCCATTTGGAAGTGACTGCCGATGGTAAGTTTTTGGGATTTGACCAGAGCTTGGTTAAAGGGGTAAAAGACACTACTTCCAAGATGTCTTCTAAATTGGACGATAAAGATTGTGATGGTATCGCTTTTCTAAATGACAATTCTAAGAAGGAACACCTTGTGTTTGCAGAATTAAAATCGGGCTTTGATGTTCAAAAAATCACAGGTGCTTTCCATCAGATTACAATGTCGTTTATCAAAATGCATGCTTGGCTATCACTATGCAAGGATTACAACTTAAGTGAAATAAAAGTTCACTTTATTACAGCCTGTAAGTGTTGCAAGGATAAAAATCAAGAAGATAGTGTCAGACTTCGTATTTCTCAAGCCCAACAACTTGGCAAAGACACGTTTGAAACTAAGTTCTTGAAACCATTACTGGATAACCATAATATCAAAGTTAAGTTATCAAGTTTTGGTGATATTCAGAAACTTCCATTCCATGATTGTATATCAGAAAAGGAAGTCAATATGTATCTACAGTTGACAGAGAATTTTCCTGATTCACAAACATCTCTTGCAATTTCTTAAAATAGTTATAACGTAAAACAGACCGACATGAACTCTTGTTCACATCGGTCTGTTTTTGTCACAGCCATCTACTTCTTTTATGCGTTTTTATCACAAGTGGTGTATAAGTAAATCCTTCTTGGGTCATTTTCAAGCCCTCGCCATCAAATTGAGTAATTTGAATCTCCGTATCATCCTTGATGAGTTCACTTTCATAATAGCATGCCAATACAGAAAAATAAGTGAAGTCGTCTGTTCTTCTGCATATCTTGTACCATTGATCAGGCTCACTTTTCTCTATCAGATACGTATTCTTGATAACACAGAGGTTATCATCTGCCACAATTTCCCATTGTCTTAATGGCCTATTCCTAAGTCCAGGAATGTTTCTCACATAGCACCAGTCGTCTTCCCTTAAGATGTTCAGATAGCCACGTTTGAACAGGACAGGTCTTGTATAATGTTTCCTATATGTCACAGGGTCAACCCAATAGCTTTCATTAACCTGTGCATCCTCCACATGCCAAATGCCGTCTTTCTCGATTGTTATCTTATCTTTCGCTGTTCCAAGATGTTTCTTGATAGGATAGAGATTATCAACAGGATAATATTCATAATGTTTATATGAATTCTTAAGCTTTTCTAAGCTCTCCTTCCTTTCTTCTTTGTCTCTTTGGGCAAACTCAGCCAACTCCTCACGGGAATCTACTTTCTCCAGTTGGCTGCCGATGTTCTTCTGCACATAATATTGCTCATTCTCATCAATATACAGTCGCGAGTTGCCTTCTCCTTCTTTATACAGATACACCTTATTTGGCTCATCCCAAGGAATAAACCTATGCTTCCAACTCAGTCCTGTTCCTACTTGCAGTTCCAAGGTCTTCACCGTCAGATAGGTCTTTTCATCAATATACTTCGATAGGATGCGAGGGTATAGCTTTTTGCCATCCTCTGTACTGAAGTCGATGCCCATCAGCTTCACACTTTGGGGCTTATTGGCAAACCACAACCTGTTCCGCAAGTCAATCCATTCCTTCCTACCTACTTTCTTTCTTATGTAGCAATAGGCAAAACCATCGTTGGTCACATCAATCTTCTTGTATTGGCATTCCAATATCATCGTGCCATCCTTATCCTTGATTCCCTTCAGACCTTTTTCGTCTTCTATAATCTGATAGCCGTAGGTGTCCATGATCATCTGCTGCTGATGTTCATGGTTGATGATTTTCATCATCTCCTCATCACCATCCATTATCAAGTCCATCCTACAGTTGTGACTATTGACATGCATACACGTCTCTTGCAGAATGTCTTCAAGAGAAGTACGTCCTTCAAACATACTCTGCCAATCTCTGTTCACAGATGGTAATCCAAATCGCTTATACAGTCCCACGTTGTCCAGTATCACGCAGAATTCCTTACCCTCAGCCACTCGCAGTCCACGTCCTACCATCTGCATATACTTAGCCAATGACAGCGTAGGCCTTGCCAATTGGATGAACTCCACATCAGGACAATTGAAGCCCTCTGAGAACAAATCCACACTCACCAAGACCTCTATATCATCAGAAGTTGAATTTAGGGAAGAGGAGAGCGAGGAAGATTTGAATCTTTCAATGAGTTCTTGCCGTTCAGCAAGCGGTGTCTTGCTCGAAATCGCCACAGCCTTGATGCCATTCTCCCGATAGTACTCTGCAATATGCTCTGCATGCTGAATACTGATAGCATAGACGATACCTTTCTTTCCTGGCACATACTCCTTGATAGTAAGGCATAGTCTTTCGAGTGATGGCTTCACATCCATCACCTCGTTCAGTTCCTTTTGCTGATAGTCACCATCAGCACCTCGCTTCTGCAACGAGTCTATCAGCAGCTGGGCTGCACTATCAGGCTTGATGGAGTAGTAGTCATACAGGCTCAACCGTCCTTCGGCAATAAACTTCTCCATGCTCCATGAGCACAGCAGGGTATCAAACAAATCCGTGAATCCTTTGCCATTCAATCGATAGGGCGTAGCTGTTAGTCCCAACTTCTTCGCCTTCGGATAGGCATTCATCACCTCAGCGTATGTCTCCGCCAAAGCATGGTGCGCCTCGTCAATCACTATCAACCCCGGCTTCTCTTCCATCTCTCCATAGTGTCTCGACAGCCATTGTATCGATGTCACTTTGATGGAGGTGGTTTTTAGGGAAGAGAAGAATCTTTCCAAGGTGTCCTTAATTTGTGAAACGAGTTCACGACGATGGGCTACCACCCACACTTCCTCTTTCAAGAACAAACCTACGAGGGCGGCAAGCAGATACGTCTTTCCCGTTCCAGTCGGCATTTGTACCATGACAGCATCATGATGTTTGAATGCCTTCTGAACTCTCTTCACCATGTCCTCCTGATAATCAAAAAGCTTTATCTTCTTCATTTCAGATTGATTGTCTGTGTTTTTCCCGTGATACCTGTTACCACGGCGATTCCATTGTCACGAATCTCCACCTTCTCATATTTGGCATCAACAATCACTTTTCCTTTCAATGTCATAATGCTCCAATGTTTGGGTATCTGTTCAAAGGCGCAATAGGCACCAACAGGTTGCGCTATACTGCAGTAGAGGGGTGGCACGATAACTTTACCATCTACCTTCACGCCCCATTTCTTTCCTGCTTGATACAATTCCACATGCCCTGCTTCTGACTTCTCATGCAAAAGAAGCATCTCGTTTTCTTCCATTTCCTTCTTTTGCAACATCGCCTCATGATAGTATTTCTTGCCAAGGCGAGGCATCACAAAATTCAAATCTTCATTTTCATTCTTTGGATGATTGCATCCTATATAAGTCTTCTTCAAATTTGAATCCACCAGGTAGTAGTCCTCTTTGCTGTCCATGACAACGATACGTTCACCATACAGGACTGCACATAACCAATACACATGTTCGTAATCATTACGCAGGAAACATACATTCCTGCTCTCTTCATTGCTCATGCGCATCTTCCCTTCATCACCCTCACAATAGTACCATACCTGACAACCGGGAGCAGAAGGTCTGAATCTGAATATCATATAGTACCCATAATTCAGAAAATCATATTGTGAAGGATGATAAGGCAGAGAAAAATCTTCTTGGGTTCGAGACATGAAGATGTCGTTATATTCTATAAACTCCCATCCTTTTATGTTGACAACATGGGGAGTTTCTGCTACGTTAGTGCCATCGTCGATGACAGCTTTTGCCAACAGGTCATAATAGCATTTCGCCTTTCTGCGAGGTCGGTAGAACAGGATGTTGCCATCCAGCAGCTTCATGTCATAGTAATCGCCTGGCTCCAAGACCTGTTCTCCTTGTCGGTTCACTACCGTCATCTTTCCATCAGGCAGCTTGATGATGGCAAACTCCCCTTTGCTATCTACAAACTCACGATACTGTATCGTTTGGAGCAATTCTTCATGGCTCATCACCATCATCATTTCTGAGTCTGGATGAATCAGAATATCGTCTTGCTTCTCGTTCATCAGGAAAAACTCTCTATCCTTCGGAGTCTCCTTTCTCTTGCCAATTTTCAGCTTTCCCTCGAACATAGCATTCCAGTTCCATACTTGCGAAGGCAACCCGAACACCCGATACAGTCCCACGTTATCTATAATCACGCAGTTCTTCTTTCCCTTGGCTACTCGCAATCCACGTCCCACCATCTGCAGGTACTTGGCAAGCGACAGCGTAGGTCGAGCCAACTGCACAAACTCCACATCCGGGCAATCAAATCCCTCCGAGAATATATCCACATTCACCAATACTTGTATAGGAGCAGCCCCATCAGCAGCCCGCAAGCAAGTATCAGTAAGGCGGTCCCATCCCGCATAATCTGGCGAGACCTTTGATGGTCCGCCAACCTTAGAGCGTAGCGGTTCCGAGCGACGAGGAGGAGCGGTTACATCCCCTGTCCCCTGAGGGGAAAGGGGCTTGGGGAAAGCGGTGGAGCCTCCCTTAAGGGTAAGGGAGGACGGGTGGGTTTTCGAAAAATTTTGATAGACTTTATAAAAGTCGCAAAGAACATAGTAGTAATCCACCAGCTGTCTTAACCCAATCCCCTCATTCATCAGATGCGAGAAGATATGAGTCAACTGGAAGATGAGATTGAATTCCACCATCGGAATCGCAATCTCCCCTTGCTCTCCCAACATTACCCGATGCGAGAACTGCTCCTCCTTCACCCTCTCATAATATTTCTGAAGTTTTCTGTTATGCCAGAAGCACAGCAGGAAGCTAGGGCGATAATGCACTTCAACCTCCACACCCTTATACGATGGGAACTCTATGTGGTGATAGCACGCCTTTTCATGAGGCGAGATAGAACGGACAAAGGAGATAACCCGTTTATCTCCCCCTTCCACCCAAATATCAATATCACCAGGCGTACGGGAATTAGGATTCGGATACATCAATGCATTCCCCTGCCCTTTCAGAATACAGGTTCTGAATCCCTTTTTCCGGAACCACTCAGAAACCTGAATGGCAGCATCGTTCAACCGAACATTTGTTTTCTCCAGCATCTGACTTTCCGCCATCCATTGGAGCAGTAACTCCTTCTTCATCCCTACATATTCAGCAGGTAGCTTCCTGATACCATCAAAGAGAACACCCACCAGACATTGCTTTTGGGCAATAGCATATATCTCCTTCCAATCCGTTTCCTTCAAGGAATCAGGTATTTCCTTGGCAGAATCAATGCAGAATCTTAGGAAATCAAAGAAAATCTGAAGTTGTTTCTTCACAAGTTACTCTTTCGTCATGTTCCAGAGGAACAAAGTATTACCGATAATATATCTTCTCCACATACGCTTAGGTTCTTTAATCAAGCGATAGAGCCATTCCAGGCCGTGCTCCTGCCACCAGATAGGTGCACGCTCCACGGTACCAGCGAAGAAGTCAAAGACGGCACCGATGGTACCCACATGACAATGGATGTTCAACTCATTCCAATGAGAGTACGTCCACTTTTCCTGCTTAGGAGCCGTCATGCCAATCCAAAGCAAATCTGGATTGGCAACATTAATGGCATCAATGATAGCCTTGTTGTCCTCATCCGAGAACTCAGGCTTATAAGGAGGCGAATAAGTCACCACCTTCAGGTGAGGATAATCCACGGCAGCACGCTTCACAATCAGGTCGAGCACCTTCTGTGAACTACCCATAAACATCACCGTACCACCCTTTTTCTCCAGCTTGTTCATTTCGAAGAAAAACAAGTCCCAGCCAGCTATTCTTTCCTTAGGCTGACTCTTAGCCTTAATCCACTTGCACGCCTTCACGATACTCACTCCATCCGGAATCAGCACATCACCATTAGTCAGAGCATCAGCAAAGAGCTGATCCTTCTTTGCGGTGTTAAAAGAGTGAGCATTTACCGTGTTAATGAGCAATTTGCCCTCTGGTAATGAGGCTAATTCCGCCTTACTACCTAAAATTGTTAATGTTTTTAATCGAAACATAACTATATTTGAAATTATTTTGTTATCTTCGCAGCCATAAACAGCGGGTTCCATCAGAATCCCATCATTTCATGAACAAGAAACAACGGTTATGACATACGATATTAATACTATATATACGAAGTATAAGCAGCTTACGAAAAAGCAACGTCAGCAACTCCTTACGGCTCTTCAGTCGCAAAGCATCAACATTGTGAAAATCGAAGCCTACGAATATACTGATGCCCCAGGCATCAAACATCTGTTTTTCTATTTTGCAGAGGATAGCAGGAAAGCTATTCCCTACTTCTTGCTAGATAGCGAAGTTTGGAAGAAAATAAAATTATCTATCATGAAAGATATTTGAGATAAAAAACATTCTAATTTATCCAATAAACCATGAAAATCATATTCTACAAATCAAAAATTGGCATACTTTTTGCACTTGGAAATCAAGGTACTATTCGCCCTTAAATGAATGGCAGCTAAACTGGATCTGTGAGCAACAGGATAACCCATAAACAGATTTACAATTATGGCAAGAACTTCAGAAAGAGCTCGAAGTGCTATTAATGGTCAATTTGTCCCGATGGACTACGCAGCAAGGCACACTGATACGACTGTTGTGGAGAAAATAAAAGTTGGACCAACAAAGCACAGAAACTAAGTATTCGGGAGTCTTCACCATACGAAGAGACATAAAGCGATGAGGTCTAGAGATTCGCAGAGTTATGAAACAAAATCTACTGCCGGTAATCCATCATTACCGGCTTTTTTATAGTTGTTTCTTATTGTATCCAGTATGACCCTTGATGTACTTGAAAAAGATATATTGAACCAGTCTATTTCCTCTCAGCAGATTTTTCAAACATTGTAGAATTTGCCTTCCCAATCCAGGGTTATTAATAATAACCTCATTTACAGATTTACCAAGATATTTCGTATAAACCTCTTTTAATAACTCTCCATAAGGTTTGAACATCGTATCAATTACAGATTGAGGTATAACATCCTTCTTGGATGCAATATAAATATTACCTTCCTTATATTCTACAGCTACTGCATGAAAATGGTAGAAGCATACATCATATTTCTTTTCACGATAAGAAATAACATGATTTGGCAAGAAACTGTATTCTAGCATGTTCCATTTTGCAACACCAACACCGCGATTCTCGATTTCATGAACACCTTCAAATCTATCAGGCATCATATCAAGATAGCGCTGATCACCAAATTTGCCATCTTCATATCTATCATAGCACCAATCCAGACAACTGTTTTTCCACCAAGTCAATGCTTTTAAGCCTTTTTCATCATTTTTGAAATAGCAGAACTGCACACAATACTTACCATATAATTCCGTATCAGCAAAATGTGAAGACAATCCTACCGAAAATGGCTTCAGTTCATCAAATACTACCTTTGGAGACGAGAAAAACATCATGTCAGCATCAACATAAGTCATACTCTCCAGCTGATATTTCGTCAAGAAATAATAAGTAATGTTGGACCCACAGGTCCAACAATACTCGTTTCTTTTTCTTTCAGCCTTCACTTTCTTAATATCATCCGAAAGGAATTCTCCACCTTCATACTCAACAACCATGTGTTTGAAATTTAATGAACTAAGTTTTTTATAACTCGGTTCATCAAATGCCATCACATAGAGTGTAAAATCATCACATACGCGCTCTAGTGATAGATACAGAGCGATTCCTTTATGAATATAATAAGAATCAAATAAGGTACAAAAGTTCATCATGATTACTTAAAAGAATTAATGGCATCTACAACAATCTTTGCTTCTTCCTCGCTTATCACCTGATTCATAGGAATAGACAATTCCTGCTGATGAATCTTCTCAGAAATAGGAAGAGAAAGCTGAGGGGTATTCCAAGATTCTTTAGCATAACACTCCTGGTGATGTGGTGGTATTGGATAATGAATCAATGTCTGAACACCCTGTTCTTTCAAGTACTCCTGCAATTCATCACGGCGTTCGCAGAAGATAGGGAACTGATGATATACATTATTTTCATCATCTATCTTTGCAGGCAATGTTATCAAAGGATTATTAATATGCTCATAATAATAAGCAGCCAGCTTCTGACGCTGAGCATTGTCCTCATCCAAATACTTCAACTTGACATCAAGAACAGCAGCATCCAACTCGCTCATACGGCTATTGATACCAGCATACTTAAATACATACTTCTTCTGACTACCATAATTTGCCAAAGCACGAATCACAGAAGCAAGTTCCTTATCACTAGTAGTTACTGCACCTGCATCACCAAAGGCACCGAGATTTTTGCCTGGATAGAAACTATGTGCACCAGCATCTCCCAAAGCACCAGTCTTCACACCTTTCCAGGCACAACCTTGACTCTGGGCACAGTCTTCCATCAACTTCAAGTTATGTTTCTTGCAAATCTCGCCCAGTTTGTCATTGTATGCAACACGGCCATAAAGATGAACAATCATCACGCCCTTTGTTTTAGGAGTGATTGCAACCTCTATCTTATCAATATCAATTTCAAGATGCTCAAATGTTGGCTCAACCAAGATTGGAGTCAAATTATTCTCTGTAATAGCAAGAATAGTTGCAATATAAGTATTAGCAGGAACTATGATTTCGTCACCATCCTGGAAAATACCCATCTCCTTATATCCTCGGATAATCAAGCGCAAAGCATCCAAACCGTTAGCAACTGCTACACACTCATCTGTACCAATATATTGAGCATAGTCTTTCTCAAACTGCTTGTTTTCATTACCTTGTAAAAGCCAGCCACTCTCAATGACACGGTTGGCTGCAGCCTTATACTCATCACCATGCATCATGGTGATAGCCTGTAAATCTAATAACTTAACCATAATAATCTTATTTATTTTTATTTTTCTGTTTCTGAATATAATTGTTGATAACTTGTAATGAATCGAAGGAATTTGTATCAAACCACTTAAAATCACTACCAAGAACCTGTACCTGCAACTTATTCTTTTCAAAATAAGCTTTATTCAAAGAAGTTACCTCTAAACGCCCACGCTCTGATTTTTCTACAAGCTTAGCATATTCTGTAACACCTTTCGGAAAAACATAAAGTCCGGTAATCGAATAATACAAAGGCTTTGTTGCCTTTCCTTCAACAGTTAGGCATCTTCCCTCTGAATCTAGTGTAACTACCCCATACTGCTCAGAATCCCAATCACGGCACACAAATATGGATGCCTGTCCACTATTCTGTGCTGCCCTAATGGCCTTTTGTAATTTGATATTTCTATCCTTGCCAAATATGATACAGTCACCAGTTATCATACAGACAGGTTCTTCTCCGACAAACTCTTCTCCAATCGTAAAAGCCTGCGCAGCTCCTTCCGGTTTTGATTGTATTGCATACGTAAACCTCGCACCAAAAGCAGAACCATCGCCTAACGCATGAATGAAAGTAGAAGCATGTTCTTGGCTAGTAATAATGAGAATATCCTCAAATCCGCAACCTATAGGGTTTAGTGGGATTTTGCTTGCAAAGCGACAA
>ENA-UAKS01000863-UAKS01000863.1-human-gut-metagenome-genome-assembly--contig:-NODE-863-length-10334-cov-10.103415_pt1 | contig 10334 bp, 9 predicted proteins | sample MGYA00243692_ERZ654452 | MGnify/ENA primary metagenome ERZ654452 (study PRJEB26926, sample SAMN06164442) | human gut metagenome | biome: ENVO:00009003; feature: ENVO:2100002; material: ENVO:00002003...
CGAGATCGCTCAGTGTCTCGTGGGCTCGGAGATGTGTATAAGAGACAGCCTTGATATTATTTATCAATGCTTCCTGACATTCTTTATACTCAATTGCTTTTACTGCAAAAGACATCATATCTAAATTCACACTATAATCACTACTTACGCCAATATACAAACCGTCTGTGTCATCTTTTACTGAAAATTTTATCCTCTTAATCTCACCATTAACGATCTTCGAAAAGCACATATCAATCAATGCCATAGTCTGAATAATGTGTGATTCAGATATATATTTTTTTAATTCTATGCTGCTATAATGCTTCTCTTTTAACAATAAATCCGGTATGACTATTTTCAAGTCACGCAAAGATACACTATTATCAAAACCATAGTTTGTCATCTTTATATTATTCACTGTATCTTTTGTAGTAGTCTTTGATAGATTCACAGTCAAAGGTATAAATGGAGTTTTTGGAAAAGCATCCTTGAGCCATGCACTTCCAAATCCATCCCCAATAAAGCTTAACAGCTGCTTTTTGTAATCAACCTTTTCTTTTGTAAATGTTTTTTTGCTATTATTGACGTCATATTTAAAATGTATGTATGCGTTGGTCATATCAGTTGTAAACATTGCCAAAACACACCATATATAAGGTTTATCATCAAAACAATCTCTGTCCGGTAATCTACCCCAGTCGTAAATCTGTTCCAAAAGCTCCCCATAACTATACTCCGGTCCTTTTAAAGCTTTACTCTTCTTATTAATTAGATGAGTTTTCTTACTATTTGAAGGCTCATCTATATTTCCAAAAATTATATTTCCACTCTCATCAATATATGAATTCACGAAATATTTAGCTCTTCTTTCCACATCACGTGATTGCAATTTTCTAAACGCAACCATTTGCTCTGCCGAAAGAAGATTCTGAGCCATCCGCTCAACTATATCTTTAGAAAAAAGTTTGTAGTTTGCATCATATATTTTTAGTGCATCTTCCGGATCAATATCCAGCCGTTTTATCTCAATATCATCCAATGAATCCAAAAATTCTGTATAAACAACAAATTCTCTTATTGTCTCCGGTTCGACAAAATGTTTCTTCATACCATCAAGATCATAGTATATATTTAGTTTTTTTACTATTTTTTCAACAATGTACCCCTTTATTAATTTTCCTGGGGCACCTTCATTTTCTTTTACGTGCGTCTCTTTCAAAATTGCGCCCAGATCCGGAAGATATATCCTCTGCGATATATGAAAAATCTTTGTCATAACATCTTTAGTCAGATTTTTAATATACTGTTGATTATACTTTTCACTAGTAATTCTGTCCTTTCCCCCAAGACAATTCCAAAAATGTTTTTCACATACCATTCTCATCTGATCATAATCCATTGATACAAGAATTATAATTCTGCTATATGCAAAATACTTCTGTATTTGTTCCAACATTTTATATCCGAGTCCAATATTCAAATCAATATCATCAATCGTTATAACTATATACTCGTAATCCCACTTTCGACTGCCCAGATACACTTCTATCAATTCTATTATTTTTTTCTGTATTTCATTATTGTCAGACGCAAAGCTCATCATATTTGCAACAGAAAAAGATGTACCCCTATTGGCTTTATCACCAATGTTGCTATAATACCGTTTCATAATATCTGTGTACATTCCAGCATAGGAATTATTCTCTGAACATAAATCTATATATCCTTCCTTTGTTTGCTTATCAAAATATCTGTATAAATTTGCAATTATTTGTTCAAATAAATCGCCACTTTCGTCAAAAAGTGATGCATCTATAGGCTGTAAAATATGAAATTTAAACGATCCATTCTTTAGCTGATCATATATCTCTCTATTTTCAGTCTGTTTAATCCACCATCTACTTTCGTCTTTTGCATCCAACGAATCCAAAATTCTGCAAAATTCGTCCATTGCTGTCGTTTTACCGGAACCACGTTTTCCAATAAATATTATTTTGTTCATCCGTTATGATTCTTTTAGGCTTCTTTCTGTTTTGTTCGGTGTCCTCTTCATATGCCTTTGTAAATATATTTTTAAGCCCCACTTTATATCCATCTAAATATAATGGATGCCATATCTCATGTTCACCCTTTTTCCAATCTCTTTGCTCATCTTGTACAATCAACAGTTCTCTTTTGTTATTCATTTGTAAACGCTCCATAGGTGGTACTCTTGTAGACCTGCCCATTTTCCTAGATAATTAGCTTACGAAGGTAATCGGTATTTTCGCCGAATTCGTCGAATTCGCCGATTACGTCGAATAAATCGTAAGGAGTCAAAATTAAATGGGTAAATCTACTTCAGTAAAACGTGAAATCCGCTTCCAACAGTGGATTCAACAGGTTAAAGAGTACAATGAAAGGCCAGATGGCATGAGCATGTCCGCCTGGTGTAAATCACGGGGAATTGCGCAGTCTACATTTGCAACACGCTTACAAAAGGTTCAGGACAGATGCCTGGAATCATGTCAGATATCAGCTGAATCCTCTGAACTCTCAGTATTATCAGAGCCCGCTATGCCAGCTTTTGTTGAATTACCAGTTGCCACATACTCATGTAAAGACAAGCCAGCAGCAGTGATATCATGTCCCAACTTTAAGATTGAAATATCTGAATCAGTATCAGAAGCTTTTCTACTAAAGTTAATAGGAGTGATGAAGCATGCTTAATAATGCAACTGGTGGATTCAAAAAAATATATATAGCCTGCGGACAAACGGATCTTAGGCGTGGAATTGAGGGCCTGGCAAACATTATCCGTTTTCAGTTCCAGCTGGATCCATATGATAAGGACACCCTGTTTCTATTTTGCGGCAAAAAGAATACCAGAATCAAAGGTCTTCTATGGGAAGGTGACGGCTTTTTGCTTCTCTACAAGAGACTTGATGTCGGAGCATTCAGCTGGCCTCGTAATACAGCAGAGGCCCTTGAGATTACCTCAGAACAATACAAACTTCTCATGGAAGGCTTCTCCATTGTTGCAAAGCGCCCTATCACAGAGCTTACTAACCCGCCTAGAGCCATTTAGTTTTGTGCAATACGTAGAAAATAAAATCCTTCATTATGGAGCATATTTAATTGTTACCGGCACTTATCCACGAACAGAATACAGATAGTGTAATAAGTCATCTGAATTACACAATCATTATTAATTTCGTGGATAATACCTCTGAAAAACTGGAAATATTCAGTTTCTCAGAGGTGTTATCCACCGTCAAAATGCCTATTGGTTAAATGCCTTAAATTGGCATAATTCAAGGCAATACGCTATAATAGAACTAGTAAAAAGAGAGGTTCCATTATGGCAATTAAGTACACAGAAGAACAACTTAATACAGTAGACAAGTCGCTTATTATACAAATGTTTCTCAATCAGCAGGAAGAGTTGAGTAAAGCCGTAAATCAGATTGAGCAGCTAACAAAAGAGGTTCAATCTGGTAACGACAAGCTGCAGCGCATGATGGAACAGATAATTCTTTCCAACAATGCCCGCTTCGGACGTTCTTCCGAAAAGATGGATAATACTGACCAGATTTCATTTATGGAAGTAGATGGAAACATCATATTTTTTAATGAATCTGAAGCAGTATGCGATCTATCCGCCGAGGAGCCAGAAGACCTGGAGCCTAAGCCACGCGGAAAGAAAAAGGTTGGCAAAAAGGAAGCTGATATGTCAGGTCTTCCTGTAAATCGTGTTAATCACTACATGACAGAAGAAGAGCTTATTGCTGAGTTTGGCGAGAATGGCTGGAAGCAGCTTCCAGATGCAATCTCAAAGCGATATAAATTTATCCCAGCAAAGGTCATAGTTACAGAGCATCATGTAGGTGTATATGCCAGCAAGAAGGATAATCGTATAGTGAAAGCTGATCATCCAAAGGCTCTTCTTAAAGGAAGTCCTGTATCAGCATCTATTGCTGCAGCTATCATGAATGGTAAGTATGTAAATGCGTTTCCTCTTTATCGATTAGAAAAAGAGTTTGAACGCTATGGTCTGGCAATCACCCGCCAAAACATGGCCAACTGGATGATCCGTCTTGGTGAGACCTACATATCAGTTATGTATGATTATCTGCATAAGCTAATCTATGACTATCATGTAATCCAGGCCGACGAAACTCCGGTTCTCGTAAACAAGGATGGCCGAGCTGCAGGTAGCAAGAGCTATATGTGGGTCTACCGTTCAGGGTATATGAATCCTGAACAACAGATAATCCTATATGATTATCAGCTCACCAGAAATGCCTCACATCCTAGAGAATTCCTAAAGGATTTCAGTGGAATCTGTGTGACCGATGGATATCAGGTCTATCACACTCTTGAAAAAGAGAAAGAAGACCTAACCATTGCGGGCTGCTGGGTTCACATGAGACGCCGATTCGAGCAGGCTCTACAAGTGATTCCAAAGGGATCTCAAAAAGGAACCGTATCATACATTGCCATGAAGCAGATTCAGGCAATCTACCGGGAAGAAGGTAAGCTAAAGGATCTGACTTCCAATGAACGACTTGAGCAACGACAGGCAATAATCAAACCGCTTGTGGATGCCTTGTTTATGTACCTAAAACAAAATCAGGCAAATGTATCGGGCTCATGTAAGCTTCAGGATGCATTTAAATATGCATTAAACCAGGAAAAATACCTCAAGGTATTCCTCACAGATGGCGATGTACCAATCGATAATAATGCAAGTGAGCGAGCTATCAGAGGTTTCTGTGTAGGCAAGAAGAACTGGCAGATGATTGATACAATCAATGGTGCCAGAACATCAGCCATGATATATAGTATTGCTGAAACAGCAAAAGCTAATAATCTTAAACCATATGATTATTTTGAGTATCTCTTGGAGGAGATACCAAAGCATATGGAAGATACAGACCGCAGCTTCCTAGAAGATTTGTTACCATGGTCTGAGAATCTTCCAGCACATATCAGAAAATAAAATATCAAACATACAGTCGCCAGGGATGGCGGCTGTAAAATTTAAGGAGTACTCGCTATGGTGCATTTACGCAGGAGTTACAGCAGAGCTGACAAACAAAGGCATTGGTTCTTTGTTAAGGGCGTGTACCTCAGCAATATCAAGGTAAGCCCCATATTTTCTTTTTCTGCATCGGCACGCTCATAGATTACTTCTGCGGCGGTATGCTTGTGGGCAGCCCAGTGCATTTTGTTTTGCACCTGTTTGAAGAACAGAGCTTTCAGCATGGGGATTATAATCAATGCTGGTAGCAGAGATTTCCAGAACCTTTCTCCAAAATACTTTTTCTGCGGAGCGTATGTCTCTGATACGTGCAAACAATTCGGCAAAGTAATTGCCTCCACCAAGTCTCTTTAATCGGTCATCATCTAATGCAAATCCCTTTTTCATGTATTCTTTTATGATTCCCATAGTCCAGATACGGAACTGTGTACCACGATGGGATTTCACTCGGTAACCTACGGAGATAATGACGTCAAGGTTATAGCAATCTACATTATATTTTTTGCCATCTGTGGCAGTGTAGGCAAATTTTGCCAACACTGAATTTTTATCTAATTCCCCTTCTTTGAAAATGTTACGTACATGTTTTACTATAACACTGCGGTCACATTGAAACAGCTCTGCTATCTGGTCTATGGACAGCCATACAGTATCTTCATAAAAGGTAGTTTCTATCTTGGTTAAGCCATCTTTGGTTGGGTACATAATTATGCTTGAATTTCTTATATAATCAGTATAACATAATGGTCAGTGGCTGAAATCCATAGAATTTAAGTTGCCGATTATAGAAAAAAAGTTTATACTAAGTTTGGACAATGATACACAGAATGAGACAGTGGTCTCAATGTCATGAAAAGATAAATAATGAACTGAAAGTGGTGTATTTCCGGACTTTTTCAGGTAATGGAAATCTTTTGGAAAAGCTCATTTTTTTATACTCAAATGATGTACAAAGCATCGAGTCAGGAGGTTACACAAGAATACTCATTTGAGATGAATGCTTACAACAGTTCAAACGATTTTGAGATTGTGTTACGGATTGCAACTTTCAGGCATGATGCAGAAACGTTAGATGAAATAATGCATAAGGAGGTACTTCTTTAAATGCAATATGATTGGATAGATTTTTACACAGAGTTTGCTACTAAACTTCTTCATTTCAAGACCGATAGAAAGACTCTTATTCAGAAAATATATGCGGTGTATGACGCAACTGGAATTAGTGTTCCGAAACTTGAAAGTGGCGATGAGATTATTGATATTGATCCGTTTACCATCTTTGGTACATTTAACAAAGGAATCACAAATGCTAATAGAATCGCTATTCTTAATGGGATTGCGTCAGAATTCGAAATTTCTGCAACGGTGCCGAGCAATTTTGATGGAATTCCGGTTCTCAATAATCTGAAAGCGACATTCTATGGATTTAAGGATGATAGAAAAGCAAATGATATTGATAACCTGTGGAGCTTGTTTGAGGTAGCGCTTGTATTGGCTGATAATGACACAGAAGATAACCGCCAGAAATTCTCCAATGCTTATAACAAGGTACATGATCAGCTTTGTATTCGCTGGAATATTACGATGGCCCTTTATTGGATTCGCCCTTATACATTTATTAACTTGGATTCCAGAAATCGATGGTTTATATCTAATGCTCAGAATATGCCGGGCGAATTTGTTGTAGCCGCTGAGAAGAAATTGAAGAAAGTTCCATATGCAGCAGATTATCTTGAAATAAAGGATCTGTGTAAAAAAGTTCTGGAAGCGGGACAATATGAATACAAGAGCTTCCCAGATTTATCTTATATGGCATGGGTTATCTCTGAGAAAGTAAATCAAGAGAAGTCTATTGAAAAAGGAAAAAAGACTTCTAAAGCAGAATTTCTCAAATGGTTTATGCCATTATTACAGGCACTACGTGATTTGGGAGGATCTGCGACACCGGTAGAGGCAAGAAAGAAAATCATTGAAAACGAGCATCTGTCAGATGATGTGATAAACGAAACAAGAGGCAAAACGAAAGTTAACAAATTTGAAAATGAAGTTGCTTTTGCAAGAAATTATCTTGTTGGAGCAGGATACATCGATAAGAGCGTAAGAGGTGTGTGGACACTTACGGAAGCAGGCAAGTCAGTGGAGTTAACAGCTGAGATGGCATCGGATATTTTCAAAAAAGGGGTCTCTGATGTAAAGAGTAAGAAAACGAATGATAGTGATGCTCTTGCAGATAGTGATGTCGATACTATTCATTACTGGATTTATGCTCCGGGACAAAACGCTGATAAATGGGAAGAGTGTTATAAGAACGGTTATATGTTGCTGGGCTGGGGCGAGATTGGAGATCTTGGAATATTCAGTTCTAAAGATGAAATGAAACAGCAGATGAAGCAGGAATATGGCGATAGCAGCTCTTATAAGAATTCAGCTCATGCCACATGGCAGTTTGTCCATGATATCAAGGTTGGCGACATTGTATTTGCGAAGAAAGGAAACAATGGCATTCTTGGTAAAGGAATAGTTGAGTCTGACTACGAATATGATGCTGATCGTACAGACGAGTATTCAAATGTCAGAAAAGTTAACTGGATCAATAAGGGAAATTGGACAATTAACCATCAGGCACCGCAGAAAACATTGACTGATATTACTCCATATAGTGATTTTGTGCAGGAAATCAAAGACTTATTTGAAGACGATGATATGGTTGACGACGAGCAGGAACTTACCTATCCAGAGTACACAGCAGAAAATTTCTTGGATGATGTCTATATGTCTGAAGAAGACTATTCCAGATTAGTTGGCTTGCTTAGAAACAAGAAAAACATTATTTTGCAGGGAGCTCCAGGGGTTGGAAAAACATATGCGGCCAAGCGTCTGGCTTATTCCATGATGGGTGTAAAAGATATAGAGCGTGTGATGATGGTGCAGTTTCACCAGAGTTATTCATATGAAGACTTCATTATGGGTTTTCGCCCATCTTCTACAGGATTTGAACTGAAGAAGGGAGCATTCTATAACTTCTGTAAAAAGGCCGAGATAGATAGTGATAATGAGTATTTCTTTATCATTGATGAAATCAATCGCGGTAATTTGAGTAAGATCTTCGGTGAGCTGTTTATGCTGATTGAAAACGATAAACGCGGAAATGCGTTGCAGCTTCTGTATTCCGATGAGAAATTTGCGGTTCCGGAGAATGTCTATATCATTGGTATGATGAATACCGCAGACAGAAGCCTTGCTATGTTGGATTATGCACTTCGTAGAAGATTTGCTTTCTTTGATATCAAGCCAGGGTTCGAGACGCCGGGGTTCCGAGAGTATCGCATGGCATTAGACAATGAGAAGTTCAACAAGCTGATTAGCTGTGTAGAGAATTTGAACGGAGTGATTGCTTCTGATGAATCTTTAGGTGAAGGATTCTGTATAGGACACAGTTATTTCTGTAATTTACAGCCAGACACAATCAACGATGATTGGCTTTATGGTGTTTTGGAATATGAACTGATACCGCTGTTGAAAGAATACTGGTTTGATGAACCTATGAAGGTGAAAGATTGGAGTGAAAATCTAAGGAGCGCGATTAAGTGATACCGATACAAAACATTTATTATATGCTGTCCTATGCTTTTCAGATATTGAATGAGCAGGGCTATAGGAATATAGCCACAGAACAATTTAATAATACTGCTGAGCTGATGGCAGCTATCTTAGAAAAAGGTATCGCGAATCAGCTAAAGCGAGGACTATGTAAAGAATATATTCCGCAGACGGAAGCACTTTCTTCTCTGCGAGGAAAGATTGATATTGCAGAGTCAATCAAGACACAGTCAATGCTGCGGAAACAGCTAATCTGTACATACGATGAGTTCTCTGTTAACAGCACAATGAACCAGATTATAAAATCTACAGTTGAACTTCTCCTGTGTTCAAATATATCAAAGAAGCGTAAGAAGAATCTAAGAAAGTTAATGATATATTTCGGTGAAGTGGATTTCATTGACTTGCATACAGTAAACTGGAATGTTCAGTACAATCGGAACAATCAGACTTATCGTATGCTAATCTCGATATGCTATCTGGTAGTAAAGGGACTGCTGCAAACACAATCAGATGGAAGCAAAAAGTTGATGGACTTTCTAGATGAGCAGAGAATGTGTAGATTATATGAGAAGTTTATCTTGGAATATTACAGGAAAGAATTCAAAAACCAGATAGCTGCGAATGCATCACAGATTCCATGGCAGCTGGATAACGAAGAAAACGCTATGCTTCCTGTGATGCAGAGCGACATTATGCTCCAGCGTGATGATAGGGTTCTTATCATTGATGCAAAGTACTATGAGCATAGTATGCAGGTACAGTTTAACAAGCATACACTTCACTCGGCTAACCTTTATCAGATTTTTACTTATGTGAAGAATAAGGAATACGAATTGAGAGAGAAGGACCATACGGTTTCAGGAATGCTTTTGTATGCGAAGACTGATGAAGAAATATATCCGAATAATGTATATCAGATGAGTGGTAACCAGATCACAGTCAGGACTCTGGATTTGAATTTACCATTTACAGAAATAGCAGAGCAGCTAGATACAATAGCAAAATTGCATTTCAGTTTATAAAGGAGGCTTCTTATTTGAAAAAGAAAAAAGGCGAAGTAACCGTCCGTCCCAGCGCAGCGGAATACCTGACTTATGTTGCATCTATCGGTGATCAGCATGACAGCATTGAGATGCGCTATGAGGATGAAAATATATGGCTGACACAGAAGATGATGGCCACATTGTACGATGTGGATGTTCGTACAATCAATGAGCATATCAAGAAGATTTATTCTGATTCAGAGCTTGAGGAAGATTCAACTATTCGGAATTTCCGAATAGTTCAAACGGAAGGGGCTCGCCAGGTGACACGCGATACCAAACACTATAACCTTCAAATGATCATTGCTGTAGGTTTTAAGGTCAATTCCGAGCGTGCCGTACAGTTTCGTAAATGGGTAAACCAGATCGCCAAGGACTACACCATCAAAGGCTGGGTGATGGATGATGAACGGCTGAAACGCGGAGCGTATCTGACAGAGAAGTATTTTGATAGGCAGTTAGAGCGTATCCGTGAAATTCGTGCCAGTGAAAGAAAGTTCTATCAGAAGATTACTGACTTGTATGCGACAGCCATTGATTATGATAAAGAAGTATGTGGCTGAACATAATGCCGACATTGAAGCATTTTAAGATGAATAGTTAATAAAGAGAGGTGCATATGCTATGCCAGGTATACTCTGTCTCTTATACACATCTGACGCTGCCGACGAAGGCTTAGGTGT